>Ga0187892_10001716_pt1 | contig 48084 bp, 45 predicted proteins | sample MA1701073metaG_FD_139345 | JGI IMG/M metagenome (GOLD analysis project Ga0187892, IMG submission 139345) | Bio-ooze microbial communities from a basaltic lava cave in the Kipuka Kanohina Cave System on the Island of Hawaii, USA - MA170107-3 metaG ...
CAAGGTCATCAAGCGCGTGGCCTACGGCTTCCACGACCTCGAGTACTTTGCCCTGAAGGTCAAACAGGCGCTGCCCGGACGAATCTCCGATGTGCTATATGACAACTAATCGGGATGAGAACCAAAAAGGAAGACGCGGCGCCTCGGCAGCGCGCCGCGTCTATCGCCTGTCCGGTTTGTGCTCGGCGCCGTTACTGGCCGCAGGAGCAGCAGATCGGCATGTTGTTCATCATCATGCAGCAGGAGCAGCCGGCCTTCATCATCATGGTCATGCAGTCGCAGCAGGCCTGGATCATGTCGCAGCAGGCCTTGTCACCGCTGGTGCAGGTCATGTTACAGTCCACGCGTGGGTAATTGCTGCCGGCACTACGGGCAGGCTGCGATGGTCGCCCCGTTGAAGGCTTGCGTCGTGTTCGTGCCGTTCAAGAGCTGAACGAGCCGCAGCAGGTCCTGTGTGTTGACGGGACTGGCGCCGGTGCTGCGGTTGATGTTGTATCGCGCCAGATTCGTCGGATTGTTTGCCGTACCATCGTTGAGCGCCTGAATCAGCGGCAAGAAATCTTGCGTGTTGGTAAGTCCGTCAAGGTTGACATTTCCCGGCAAAGACCGGTATTGGAGCTTTTGGCCAGCCGATGTACCTGCGAACGTAAGCGTCGTGCATTGCCCCGGCGGGATGGCGCCACTTAGCAACAAGTCGAATGTGGTGGTATTTACGGTGGTCACTGCGGTGACGACGGGGCACAAGCCGGCTGTGCAACCGACGTCGATGTTGCCGGTAGCCGGCGCGGGTACCGGGGGCGCGCTAAACACGACACGAATAGGCCAGTACTGGATCGTTCCCTGGTCGGCCGTTCCGGCCGCGCCGATTCCAGCCGTCAGGGACAACCCCGTTCCGGTATCCAGGACGTCGAGAAACGTGGCTCCCCCAACGGGGTAGGGGTTCACCGCCGGCGGATTGGCCGACAGGATGCTTACAGGCGGCACATCGTCGTCATCAAGGATCGTCAGCGTGGTTGAGCTCGCACCGCTGATCGATGCGTTGGCAGGTGCCGACAAGCCAATATTGACGCTCTCATCGGGTTCATCATTGGCGTCCGGTATGATCGTTATGTCGAACGTGCGTACGCCACTCTGGCTGGGCGTCCAAATGAGTGCGCCGTTGGCTGATAGGTAGTCGCTGTTTGCCGTGGCGCTACCATCTGAAGTAGCGTAGTTCACGCTGACCGTCTGCGCGGAGCATCCAGTGAGCATCACGGTTACCGTCTGGCTACCACTTTCGATGTGCGAGTACGGCTGCCCGCTGAAGGCTATGGTGGGCGCTGGATCGTCATCGGTAAGGGTCAGGGTGGATGTATTCGAAGGGCCGATCACGCAGTTCATAGGGCTCGAGAGTGTCAGGTCGACGGTTTCGTTCAGCTCGTCACACCCATCGTTGAGAATCGGAACATTGAAGGTCTTCGGGCCTGATTGACCAGGTAGCCATGTGAGCGTGCCGTTAGCAGCCAGGTAGTCGCTTCCGGAAGTCGCCGTGCCGCCTGAAGCGTTGTACATCACACTGACGGTCTGCGTCGAGGAACTGCTCAATGAGACGGTGATGGTAGCGCTCGACGAACTCTCAGTGCTGGTAAATTGCGTCGCCGCGAACGACACAACGGGTAAGGCCGTCAACGTGCCGGCGAGCGAATATGCCCCAACCTCGCCGTAGCCGCCGTTACTGGCAACACGCAGGTAGAAAGTTCCAGCCTGAACCTGGAACGAAATGCTGGAATCTTGACCGGAGCCGAGATCGTTCTCGATCAAGACGCTGCCCGCCGCGTCGAAGAGCGTCACCTTGCTGTCGAGATTGCCGTTGTTCGCGGCGGAGACATCGACGGCAGCGGCCAGTTGCCCGCTGCTGGGGGCGACGATCTGGAAATAGTCGACATCGGCCAAAGTTCCAATGAAACCCTCGGCCGCGAACTGACCGTTGTTGATCGACAGGATCGGAGCCGTAGCCTGTGTGTTGCCGACGTCATCAGGCGCGAGGCCACCGAGCATCGACTCTAGTATCAACATGTCGTCTTGAACGGTCTCGGGTGCGTCATCCGGAACGCCACATATCGGCGCATTTGGATCGCCGCCGCCAGGCTCGGAGAGGCAGTTGCACGTCGCACCGTCAAACCACGTTGTCCATTGATCAGAGCTCAACAACCATTGCATGATGCGCGCAGGATTCGAGGAGGTCTGATAGTGAGCGAGGCCGTACATGTGTCCGGCCTCGTGCGAGGCGGCGTGGCCGGTGATGTGCGGTTCTTCGTTCAAGTCGTCCGAGAAGACAAACGCAACATTCGGCAACGAATTGGCGTATGCGTTTGTGCACGCGACGCCGGCCCAGTTCGGGTTGTTGACCCAAGCGCCGTCGCCGCCGATGACCACTGTAGCTACGTTCGAACCCGTTGAGACAGCGGTCGTCACGTCAACGTTGAATGGAAGATAGTCCTCGCTGACGATCTCGAAGATTTGTTGCATTGTGTTGATTTCGCTCGCGCTGAACGTTGAGGTGTTGCCGTTTTGATCGAACGCGGGCGTGTTGATGTTTGCGAAGCCGCCGCATGGTAGCGACTGACCCGTCGCGCCATTGAAGTCGAGATACAGGATATGCGGTGCGCCGGGACGGCTGTGCCAGACCGGAACCGGCGGTTCGACCGCGTTGATCGTGAATGTAAGCGGTGATGAGGTACCACCTCCCGGGCCCGGGCTAAACACAGTCACGGAAGCTGTGCCAGGCGCCGCGATGTCCGACGCGAGAATCGTCGCCGTCAGTCCGACCACAAGCTGCCCCCCGGCGGACGGGATCGGCATCGTGGCACGGTTTGAACCGTTCCACTGCACGACCGACGCGTGACCGAACGTCGACCCGTTAACAGTGAGTGTGAAAGATGGGCCGCCGGCGTTCGTGATGGTCGGGCTGATCGACGTGATGATCGGAAACGGCGCGTTCACGTTGAATGGAAACTGGTTTGACGAGGCGCCACCGGGATTCACGACCTGGGCCGACCAAACGGCTGGATCAGTGCCGAACACGGCACCGACATTGATCTGTGTCGACGTGACCGAGCTGGGAGTTCCACCCGGGTACGTGTCGTTGTTCGTCACATCTCGCCAAGTCACCGTGGCGCCGCTGGCGAATCCGGTACCGTTGATCGTCATGCTGGAAGAGCTGTTGGACCCGACAACCGGGTTCGGAATGACATTGGTGACGACTGGCGCAGCCGAGATTGTGAATGATCGGCAGGTCGACGGTGTAGAGACTCCCTGGCAGCTTCCCCCATTGGCTGCTCGGACCCGCCAGTAGTAGGTTCCCGGTGCGAGAGAAGGGGTCGGGAAGGGTGAAGTTGCAGGCGCGTTGTTCAATATGCTTGTGCTGCCGCATGTCGACGTGCCGAGGTCGACGCCGTAGAGGTTCGCGCCGGAAACTGGATTCCAGGTTAACGTTGCTGAGGTGCCCGAAATGGTCGCTCCGTCCGCGGGAGCGGTGAGCATCGGCGCGGCCAGCGGGATCCCGCAAAGGATGCTGCTGTAGGCAGAATTCCCACAAGCGTTGAACGCGTACACGCGGTAGTGGTAGTTCGTGCCGTTTGTCACCGCCGAGTCCTGGGCCGCGTTGACGTTTGCCCCGAATGGACTACCCTGCACGGGTGACCACGGACCCGAGGGGCTGCCCACGCTTCGTTCGAGGCCATAGCCCGTCTCGTTGGACACGTTGGACCAACTGATGAGGACCGACCCGGTTGTACCTATTGCACCGGCAAGAGTCGGTGTTGACGGCGTGACACAGGTCGTTATGCTGATTGTCCAGCTTGCGATGCTTCCTGTGTCTTGGGCTGCGTGATCAGAGATGTTCAGCGTCCAGGCGCCGTTGACGTTGTCGCCCTCGAACACCGAGTACGTGTCGGGATCGAAGTACACGCCCCCAGCTGCCGAGTTAGTCGACCGCGCATAGGTCCCAGGTGGAACTGGGCTGTTACCCCCAACGCCTGCCGCAGCGCTGGCGAACGACGCACCGGCAGCTGTGAAAGTGTACGTTCCGCTCAGGTCGGACGAATCGCCGTTGGCGAGTGCGGGATAGCCCACACGGCTGAAGAGGTGTACATCCTGCCCGTTGGGAGCGATCAGCCGCGCGCGCAAATCACCGACGAACGTGTGTGGCACGTTCGTTGTGAACGTCACGCTGCTGACCGACGTTATCGTCGGGTTTCCCGCGAGGGAGATATTTATTGAACTGTTTCCGCCCGAACCGTTGTTGTCAGGAATCGTGAAACCGGCCCCTGGGCCGAATGTCTGCTGTGCCACCGCGGGTTCCACGCTGGTGAACACCAGCCCGAGACAAACAACCCCGACGACCTGCCGAACCGATGTGGATCGAGACATGAATCGTTCCTGCCTTTCTGCCAAGCGAACTGGACTCGTTCAAACTGGGTAGTACCGCGCTTTTGCGATTTAGTTAGTTAAGCCAATTGCCTCGAACCGTACCGCCACACCGCGCTTGCCTCGCTCCTACCGCGGATGGCGCAGTTAGTCCTCACGCTCCGCGGTGGTGGGCGTCGGCGTCGAGCTACGACGATGCGGACCACCTGCGGCGCTTGCTTCAAGCGCTCTGCGGTATTCCGCCGCCCTCTCGGTCTTTCCAGTGCCCGGCTCCGCCGCATCCCACGCCTCATACAGTTGAGCTAGCGCGAGCGTGGATCGTTGCGTCGCGTCGTGCGTGTTTCCAAGTGCCTCGGCGAGAAGTCGATGGGCCTCTTCGAGTGCGCGGGATGCAGTGGAAAAGGCCCGCATTCCGGCCCGAGCTTTGCCAAGCGACAGAAGAAAGTCGCCGAGCCATTGTCCTTGCAGGGTGCGGCGCGCCATCTCCTCAGCGGGCTCGAGCAGATTGACAGCTTCCGCGAACCGTGCCGACTCGACCAGAACACGGCCCAGGTTCGCCGTCGGCGCGAGAGTGTACTGGTGTCTGTCGCCCTGAACGCGCCGGTAGCCATCAAGCGCGTCTCGGTAGTAGGGCTCCGCTCCGTGGAGGTCACCCTGCCGCTCCATCATTAGCCCAACATCGTTGATCGTCCCTAACGTAAAGATGTCATTGGTGCCGCGCCGCGCTTGTCGAAGGCTCAGCAAGTCGCGGAAGATGACTTCGGCATCAGCGAATCGGTTCAATCGGAAGAGCAACCAACCCAGAGTGTTCAGGTTCCTCTCAACTGCAGGACTTGTGTCTCCAAGCAGCTTTCGCCAGACGGTAAACCCCTCCCGCAGAAGCGGCTCGGCTTCGTCAAGACGCTCCTGGTTTTGCAAGAAGACACCAAGATTCACGAGGACCGCCGCTGTCTCGGGGTGTTCATCGCCGAAGAACCGGCGTCTAATCTCAAGAGCATTCCGATAGAGCGTCTCAGCTTCGATCAACTCGCCGCGAATTCTCAAGGCACTTGCCAGTTCGAATTTGCTGGTTGCTACCGCAGGATGACTTGGACCAAACACGCTCTCCCGGATTCTGAGCGCCTGCCGCAACAGCGTTTCGGCCTCGGACATCTCTAGTGATTGGCCTGTGACTCGCGCGTCTCGCTGCGCCTGGAGTGCTAGCGCGAGTCGCGTCAGAGTCGTCGCCAGTTCAGGGTGATTCTCGCCCAATAGTACCTCGCGAATACGCAGCGACTCCCGGAGCAGTAACTCGGCCTCCGAATGCTCGCTGCGCAGTGAGTGCGACGCCGCCAACTCGTCAAGGTTTTGGGCTACTTCCGCATGTTCATTCCCAAATAGTGCCCGCCACGCCCCGAGTGCATCGCGCAAGAGTGGATCGGCCTCGTAATACCGACCTTGCTCTTGAAGGACCTTGGCTAAATCCTGAGACGCGGTTGCGACTTCGGCGCGTGCGCCGCCCGGGAAGTTGCCCCAGAAGGCCAGCACGTCGCGGAAAAGCGACTCGGCATCCACTAGGTGGCCCTGGCGCCACCGAAGCCGTGCCAGGTCGACCATGCTCTCCGGGATTCTCGGATCGCCAGAATCGAGGACCACCCTGCGGGCTTCTAGTGCGCCGACCAAGTAGGGTTCTGCGGCCCCATACTCGCCTAGCCCCGCGAGTGTCACGCCAATCGTCCGTCGGACATCCGGGTCTTCGGGGGCGGGACCGACAACTCCAACTGCCTCGTCGAGAAATCTCCGAATCAATTGCTCGTGTACCCTAAGCTCGCCCGAATCAACAGCCGTCAGAGTTGCTTGCAGTAATCGATTGACGGCTTGAAATTTCCTGCCCTGCGCGTCTGCCCGGTCCCGCTCGTTCGATGCCTGTCCCCATAACGTGAGCGAGACCACCAGGCCGATGACGACGAGCGTGACGAACACGGCCGCGATGGTCACGGGCAATCGGTATCGCCGAAGCTGTTTGCTCAGTACGTAGCCGAGCGAGTCGCGTTTCGCCTCAATCGCCTCACCGGCCAGATAGCGTTCCAGGTCGCGGGCCAGTTCGCCGGCGGTCTGGTAACGGCGCTCGCGCTGCTTGGCGAGGCACTTGAGGACGATGGTTTCGATTTCGTCGTCGATGTGCGCCAAGTGCGAGGCGCGGGCAGAAACCGGCACTACGGAGACGGATCCCGTGCGGAGGTCGCGGTCGGAGATCCGGGACACGTCCTGTGCGTCCCGGAAAGCCGCTCCTACAGGACGCGCGGCCCGCACCTTGCGAAGGGGAATCGGTTCGTCATGCTGGATTCGGTCGAGCACAACCTTCATACCGCCGGACGTGTCGTACGGGAACTCACCGGTCAGCAGGCGATACAGGATCACGCCCAGCGAGTACACGTCCGTTCGCATGTCGACTTTGGCGTGGTCGCCGGCCGCCTGCTCGGGGCTGGCCCAGGGCAGCGAGCCGAGGAATTGGCCCTCGCGCGTGAGCGTCGCCACGTCAGAATCGTCGTCGACCAGCTTGGCCAGGCCGAAGTCGAGGATCACCGGCTGCGCCGAGAGTCCTGAGTGCCGAGTCCTGAGCCGACTGCTGCCCCGAACTCTGACCCTTGTGCCACGACGAGGATGTTCGACGGCTTCAGGTCACGGTGGATTACGCCGCGGAGATGGGCGGCATTGACGGCGTCGCACACGCTGGCGAAGAGCCGCAAGACATCAACGATTTCCGTGCGGCCAGACCCGCGGCCTTGGCGGCCGGGGTTCTGAGACCCACGAGCTTGGCGTCCGGGAACGACCGACCCGCGCGCTTGGTGGGCGGGAGCGGCTGGCCCGCGGACTTGGCGTCCGGGGTTCTGATGGCGGGCGACGTACTCGTCGATCGGTATGCCATCGACGAAGTCCATGACGATGTAACGCAACCCGAAGGCTTCATCCGTGTCGCGGATGGCCACGATCTGCGGATGGTTCATTTCCGCCAGGATCTGCACTTCGCGTTGGAAACGGATCGACTCCGACGAGCTCGCCAGCCCTTGACATGCCCTGCGGCCCTCGGGCCGCAGCCCGCCTTCGGCGGGGCCTGAGGCCGGCGTGTCAAGGGCCAGCAGCCCCGCACGCATCACCTTGATCGCCACCGATTGGTTGGTCGAGAGCTGCACGGCGTGATAGACGATGCCCTGGCCGCCGCGGTGGACCTCGCGCTGCAGCCGATAGCCGGGCAGGAAGTCCGCCGGCAGGACTCCCGCCGGCAGGCTGGCCGCGGGTGACCGCCCCCCGAGTCCAAGTGTCGATGACGAACCGGGTTCGCCCAGCTTCTCGGCATCGGCCAGGGCGGCATGGATCCGCTGATCGGCGTCGAAATCGGCAATCGGTTCAGGCAGTCGCTTCACGGCTGATCTCCGGCGGGGCGAGCCAAACTCGCCTCCTCCAAAGATACAGGCGGATTGGGGACGGTGCGATTTACGCGCTGCTTCGGAAATTCTGTCGTTTGACCAGTCCGGACCTTGGGCGAGACGGCCGATCGGCGCGACCTTTAGCTGCTTGATCGGAGTATACTGCTGTGATAGATGAAGCCGAAAGTCTATCTTGAAACGACCATCGCGAGTTACCTGGCCGCCCGTCCCAGCCGCGACCTGATCGTCGCCGGTCACCAGCAGATCACGCACCGCTGGTGGGACACTCGGCGGAACGCGTACGATCTTTATGCTTCCACCCTTGTGCTCGAAGAAGCGGCCGAGGGCGACCCAGACGCGGCGCAGCGCCGGGCCGCGGTGATCCGCACTTGTCGGATGCTCGTCATCGACACCGAGGCGTTGGACCGGAGCAGGGCGCTCATTCGCGCGGAGGCCGTCCCCAAGAAGGCTACCGCCGACTCGCTCCACATCGCCATCGCCGCGCTCAACGGCGTCGACTTTCTTCTCACCTGGAATTGTGCTCATATTAACAATGCCGACCGAAAACCGGTGGTAGAATCAGTGTGTGCCGTCGCGGGTTACCATTGCCCGGTCATCTGCACACCCGAGGAATTGATGGGAGGCGTAGCATGATTGACGACCCGATCGTGGCCGAAGTCCATAAGGCCCGCCAGGAGCTATTGCGGCGCTGCGGCGGCGACTTGGCGAAGCTGGTGAAGTACCTCCAGCAGCGCAGCAAGCAGCGGGGTTTGAAGGTCGTACGCCTGCGGCCCAAGCGGACGAAGCGGACGATATCGCGGTCTCGGTAGGCCGGAAGAAATGACGTCTAATCGGGGAACCCGGCTCGCCACCATCCTGGCAGCCTATTGGGATGGCGCGCCTCACACCAATCTCAGACTCCCGATTTCTGCCCGGCGAGAAGCTCGCGCAGCCGGCGATGGGCCCGGTTGCGAAGCAGGTGCACGGCGCCAGGCTGCGCGACAGCTCGGGCGCCACAACTTCGATGGGCTGTCCCTCCAGATCGTAACGGTAGCCGGGGATACAGGCGGATTGGGGACGGTGCGATTTACGCGCTGCTTCGGAAATTCCGGCGGGCGGGCCAGCGGCTTGCCACCAACCGATGCGCCCGATGCCTTCGGTTGCGAAATGGCTGCAAGGGGATACAATAAACAAGGCCGCTCGAGGCCGCAGCCATGACGAACCCATCACCGGCCATCGAAGTCGTTGAAGTACTCGATCCTCAGGAACTCGCCAGGGCGCGAAGGCAACGCGAGGATTTTGACCGCAACAGTGCGTGGTTGCAGGCCCACATCTCCGAGGCATATGCCGATAACCGAGGTTTGTACATCTGCGTCGCCGGTCAAGAGCTTTTCGTAGCCGCGCGTGTCCAAGACGCGATCGCCCAGGCAACCACCCCACATCCCGACGATGAAGGCTGGTTTACCCGCTACATCCCCAAGGTGAGGGTCGCCAGGGTCTATGCGGCGGCCCGTATTTCGGGCGGAAGTGCTGGCCAGCGCCGAGGTGTGGCGGTCGGTCGAATTTCTCGTCGACACTGGGGCGGACCGGACTGTGCTTAGCGCCAACGTCCTCGATTCGTTGGGACTGGACAGACTCGCGCCGCTTGAGCGAATTGGCGGCGTGGGTGGGCTCGTCGATTCAGTATCCGTGCGAACGCAGATTCGGTTGACGCGGGACGATCACGAAAAGGTGATCTTCCGCGGTGAATATGCGGCGTGTACCGACGCTCGATTACTCGATATGAGCGTCCTCGGCCGAGATATCCTGAACTTGTTCGCACTCATCGTGGATCACTCCGCGCGAGTCGTCGCGCTTATCGGCGGTCAACATCGCTGTGCGATTGAGCAACGATAGCCCTGGAGGCTCGCCAGCCTCTCGGTGTCAATCGCTATCCATCATCGGCGACCGCAGTGTTGCGCGGTCAGCAACTCACGCAGCCGGCGATGGGCGCGGTTGCGAAGCAGGTGCACGGCGCCAGGGCTGCGCGACAGCTCGGCCGCCACAACTTCGATGGGCTGACCGTCCAGGTCGTAGCGCTGAACCGCCAGGCGGTGCTGTTCGGGCAGTTGCCGCATGGCCCGCTGCAGCGCCTCGGCGGCCTCGACCTGCATGGCCGCCTGCGAAGGCGTCCGGCTGTCACCGCCCAGCAGCTCATCCAGCAGCGACTGCGTCGCGTCGGTCGGCGCCAGGATGCGTCGGGCACCGCCGCCGCGCTTCTCGGCCTCCAGCGAGCGCACCGCATCCCGCAGGTTGTTCAGCGCAACGTGTGTGAGCCAAGCGGCAAAGCCGTTCTCGTCCGTCGCTCGACATTGCGCGATGGTCAGGAATGCGTCAGTATCAGTGACCTGCAAGACGTCGTCCACGGACAGCTCGGAGCGCCAGCGCTTCGGCAGGTTCGACTCGACCGCCTGGCGCACGGTGGCATCGTGAGCCTTGAGCAGGGCGATCAGCGCGGTTCGGTCGCCCGCGCGAGCGGCGGCTAACGAGTCGGATGACATGCGATCTCTACCATGCCAAAGAGACGAGCCGCTTGGGCCGGCCAACTCAGCACGACCATTGTAATCGAACCGCGAGCTTGTGGCAGGCGCTTTGGCCAGACGCAGGCCAACGCACCGATGGCGTGAGCTACTTCTTGCTTCGACCGCGGCTTCGACCGTTGCGGGTCTCGTGCAGGTCGCTGAGCTGCGTGATGTGATCCAAGTCCACCGTGCGCCAGCGGACCGCGACGCGACGCCCTTCTTCGTCGCGCTCGAAGCGGCTGGCCAGGATCGCGGACGATCGACCCACCGCCATGGACCACGGCTCCGGGACTTCGAGAACACTCCCGTCGGAAACGTGGACGCGGAAGGGCACAAAAGGCCGATCTTCCAGCCGGCTAAGCAAATCTCTGATACGCATCTCGTGTGTCCTCAACGCTATGCTAGGATCGGCACCCAAAGGCCGTCAACGCAGTGCTGCGGTCAAGCAAGCGATGTGGGCTTGCGCGGCCGGCTGCCCACCTTGAGCACCGCTTGGCGCTCAAGATCACGCCTCCACACCTCCACCGCCGATCATCTCATCGTCACCGCTAATCCGCGACGTGCGTCGCCCTTAATCTGGCGGAACGGCGGCCAGCAGGAACTCGGCGGGCGATACGATCACGATCCCCTCGTATGTCCGCAATTTGAGCAGGTGGCGCCGATCTCCGGTAACGATGTGTGTCGCGTGGCCGTCAACGGCGCACGCGATGACCTTGTCATCATCCGGGTCGGCCGCGACCACTCGCAGCTGGCTTCGGATCGCCACAGATGTAAGAAAGCCGAGAAGATCAGCCACCGCGTCCGCAACGTCCTGATCGGACAGGCCCGTCTTCGCGCGCAGTTTGTCGGCAAGCTCCAGCAGAATATCCGGGCAAGTGAGACCCTGCACAAGTCCGGCTCGCGCGAGTTCGACGCACTCAAAGGGCTTGCCCCGCCACGCCGTGGCGGAGAAAAGGACGTTCGTGTCGAACACCGCTATCGGCCGCACCGGCGATCTTCATGGACGAGGTCATCGATGAGGGCCTCGCGCTGTTCTTCGGACATGGCGTCCCAATCAAGGCCGCGTCGTCGGCAAAGTTCGCGCAGACCGTCCTGGGCCGCCTGCATGCGCTGAGCCTGCCGGTTACCAGCCTGCGCGGCGAGCGTCAGAAGAATCGAGACCTGGCGCTCACTGGGTAGCTGCCGAATCAGGTCGACAGCCTGATCATCGCTCAACGTTAATTCAGGCACAGGTAGTCCTCAACAGCTCGCACAACAGTCCATTCTATCGTCTATCCAGGCATGGCGGCAACCAGCGCTTGGTGCCAGCGGTGGATTTCACAGCGTCAAGTGGCGTCGATGCCGGAAAAAAAGACGCGGCGCATCCGTCGCGCCGCGTCTATCGCCTGTCCGGTTTGTGCTCCGCGCCTTACTGGCAGCAGGAGCAGCAGACCGGCATGTTGTTCATCATCATGCAGCAGGAGCAGCCGGCCTTCATCATGGCGTTCATGCAGTCGCAGCAGGCCTGGATCATGTCGCAGCAGGCCTTGTCGCCACTGGTGCAGGTCATCATGCAGCCGTCCTTGGTCATCTCGCACTTGCACATGCCCATCATCAGGTTGCAGTTCATGACCATCATGCCGTTCATCATCATGCAGCACGAGCACATGCCGCCGGCCATCATGTTGCACAGGTTCTGCATGGCGGTGCAGGCGGTCGCGTCGCTGCACGAGCACATGATCTTCATGCCGCCGGTCATCTTCTCGAACTTCATCGTGCAGCGCGGCACCATCATCATGTTCATCATGCCGGGGGCCATCGCGCCGGCCGGCATCGGCATGGTGCCGGCGGCGCCCATCATGCCCATCTCGGTCATGCCCATCGTCATCCCGCGGTTCATCATCGTCTGCGTCATGATCTGATCCCCCGAGGGGCCGCTCAGCCGCCTCGCATTCGTTTATCGGGTCTGGCCGCCACGCGTGTGGCAGCTCCACATCACCGAAGCCGAATGTACATCGGATCGCCAGGCGCGTCAACCCAAAAAATGACGTAAGTCGTGTATTTTCAATGGTTTACGATCGTTTACATGGTCTGGATTGGCCGACTTCGCCGACATTGCCGTGGTTTGTAGGCTTTAGTCAACAAAGCTTGGCAGAGACAGCGGACGACACGAGCAGTGCAGTTGGTCATCATATTATAGGACTAATAGCTCAAGTAGTCTGGCCTAGTTTTCGATGACCAGTATAGTTGACAAAGCCACCCGTACTAGCTTATGCTATGCGTAGCCGTCGAGGTGGAATTGACGCCGGCAGAGGAGATTGGCGATGAGCAGCGTAGCGATCCAACGAGTGCCGACCACACAGGGCTTTGTGGCTTGCCCCATCGGCTGCTGTTGCGTCGCCTGCATGTTGTCGGCCACTGCCGCGAACATGCCCATCGACTGGGTCTACGAGTTCGCCTGGCGAAGGGCCGTCGCGGCGCACGAAGTCGACTGGCACTCGCGCCTGCTTGGGCCCTGCCTCAACTAGTTGACCGTTGGCCAGCAACGGGGCTGTGGACATGGCGCTGAAGACGCACGGTTCGGCTCCCTTCGACACTGGCGTGGCCCACCCATCGCCCCCACAAGAAGTCTCAAAAGGCTCGGCCCGCCGTCCGCGCGGCGCTTCGCCCACCACGGCCAACCTGGTAGACGAATCCGAGCTGATTACGCGCGTGGCCAAGAACCTGTGGATGGCGCGCGTCGCGGCCGGCATGACGCAGGATGGCCTGGCCGACCGCTCGGGCGTTTCGCGGGCCACCATCGCGCAAATCGAATGCGGCGCTACCGACTGCCGCGTCTCAACGTTGGCGCAAATCGCCCGGGCGCTCGGCATCAGCCCCGTTCTGCTGCTGCTGAACGAGAATGACGTCGCCGTCGTCGGCTCGTCGTTGTCGCCGGCCATCATCGACCGCGTCCGATCGTATCTTTCGCCGCGCGACGTCGAGCAGTTGATCGCGCTGCGCGGCAGCGGCATGCAGAAGAACCTGATGCGCGTGGCCCAGAGCGGCGTCGAAGTCGCCCGCCGCATGGGGCTCGAATCGTCGGGCGCAGCGGTCGGGGCCACGATCGGCGCTGGCCTGGCGCCCGGACTCGGCGCCGCCGTCGGCGCGCTCCTGGGCACAGCCCTCGAAGGCCCTTCACAGGCCGATCCCTCGACGGTCACCGACGGCGGCGGGATCTAATACGACGCCAATGCGTAGCTCTAGGCCGGTGTGGCATGGCCAAGCGTAAGCGCGGCCATGAAGAGCGTGTTCGGTCATGCCCGCGCTTACGTTTGGGCATGCCACACCTGGAGCGACTTCGCGGATGGTGATGGTAGGCACGCGCTCGGTGATTAGAAAAACACCGCTGGGCTCAATCCGAAGCGACGCGACGGTTTCGCGATGGCCGCCCTACTGAAATCGCGCCGGCCGGAGATCATCTCCGACAGGTTGCTTTGGCCCACACCCGTTTCCCGCGCCAACTGGCTGACCGAGAGCCGGTTCTCGGCCATGAGGTGCCGAACCACGTCGGCGGGGGAGGCACGCGAGGCGTCGACCTTGGCCCGCGTCTCGATCTCGTGCTGGTCAATAAGGCTGGCGAGTACATCGAGGTAGTCGAGGACGTCTCGGTCCCGCGTGCCCTGATGCGCCAAGGATAGGCGCGTCAGCACTCTGACGGCCGCAGCGTGCTCGGCCGTGCTCCGCAAACGACGGAGCGGCATACGCCGGACCAGCTCCAGGTACGCGTCGCCCGCTCGCGAAACGGTGGTCGTTGGCATTTCAGTACCGCTCCTTCCAGCGGTCTTTCGAGTAGCTTACCGTGCGCGATTCGTAGCGCGAATCAGAACCCATGCCCCCAGGCTGCCTCCGGCGTCTGAGCGAAGGAATTTCTGTCAAACCTGCGAACATTCGCGGCCGGGGCGCATATCGGTAGGGGGCGGTCGTTCAGACGAGGGGCTGGCGATCGCGCGACGGCAATTAGCGCAGCCATGATCAGACGGACACTGATACCACTGCTGACCCTTGTTGCTGCGGGCAGCGGCGGGGCGTGGGTCGTCGGACTGCTCATGGGTCCGTTCCACGGGTCGGTAGAATCGGCAAACCGGGCGGTGGTTGTGTCGATTGTCGGCGGCACGGCTGACCTGGCGGTCTTTGGCATCGCGTCCAAATGGGGCCACACCACGTTCACGGCTGAGGTGCGGACGTACCGGGATTTCTGCGTCGGGCCGCATCGGCACGCGATCAGGCCGACGTCGCGGGCATTCCATTTCGACGTCTCGCTCGACGGGCGGCCGCCACTCGACGCCTTGAAGTTGAACGCCGGTTGCCCGCTGTGGCTGCCGTTCCTGGTCTCAGCAGCCTGGCCATTCGTCGCCTGGCTGCGCGGGCCGGTCAGGCGACGTGTGCGGCGCAGTCGCGGCCTGTGCGCCTATTGCGCTTACAGCCTGGTGGGGAATACATCGGGTGTTTGTCCGGAATGCGGCCGCACGATCGATGGCCGGTCGCAGCGGCGCGTGGCAACCTTTGCGGAAGCCAACGGCGCGGCTGGGGCAGACGGGCCGCCGCTGGATGCCGCGCAGGATCATCGCCTGCCGATTTCGCTGCGACACGTCGCCGCCGGGCTGCTCGGGTTGACCACGGCGGGCCTGTTCGCCTGGCTGCTGGCGAGCCGGCAGCAACCGTTGGGCCAGACGTTCGTCTTCAGCAATTCGCACAGCTTAGTGGCCGTGGCCTCGCAAGGCTCGATCGGGTTCATCGGACTCAGCGATACGACAAAGTCAACGCAGTCCTGGTCGGGCCGCACGCTGGCTGACTGGAAGAAGCGTCGTTGGGGCCGCGGATGGTTCAATGTCTTTTTCGACTATCGCCATGAGTCCTACGCACCGAACGGCCAGGTCACACACCGCTGGTACGTCGTCGTCCTGCCGGGCTGGCTGCCGCTGCTGACGCTCGGCTTCTTGCCCCTCGCAACCGTGGTTCGCGCCGCATACCGCTGGCGGTGCCGCACATCACGCGAGCGGCCGGGCCAGTCCGTCGACGGCGCATAGGCCTCGGCGCTTGCAAGCGGGGCGTGCTACGACAAGCCGAACGCGTCGGCTGCGCTCGCACGCCCACCCTTTGCAGGGTGGGTTCTGACTCACCGGTCGCCGGTGGGCTCACAACGCCCGCCAATTCTGTTACGGCCCCGATCCATCGCAATGGCAACGGGAGCGCTTGCCGTCATCGGATTCAGCGCGTACGATAGGCGGAAATGGATGCGATTTTCACTGGCTTCCATGGCGTTCACGAACGCGGCGTCTCCCGTGCGGCCGCGTCAGTTCTGCTGCGCTCGCCATGAACGCCGTCACGAGCGTCACGCCGTCTCAATTGTCTCGGTTTCTGCTCGATGTGGCAGTGGTCCGCCCGGTCTTCATTTGGGGTGCGCCGGGGATCGGCAAGTCTTCGCTGGTCCATCAGTTTGCCGACGAGGTCGGGCTGCCCTGTGTCTCACTGCTGGGGAGCCAGCTCGCGCCCGAGGATATCCTGGGCGTTCCACAAATCGTCGACGGCGTCAGCCGCTTCTGTCCGCCGCGGATGATCGCCCGCCACGAGCCTTATTGCCTGTTCCTCGACGAGCTTAACGCCTGCTCGCACGAGGTGCAGAAGTCGTTCTACAGTTTGATCCACGAGCGCCGCGCCGGCGATTACTCGCTGCCCGCCGGATCGATCGTGATTGGGGCCGGCAACCGGGCCCAGGACTCGGCCATCGTCAAGCCGATGTCTTCGGCGCTGCTCAACCGCATGGTCCACGTCCACCTCAAGGTTTCGCCGGGCGAGTGGTTGGGATGGGCGCAAGTCAACGGGATTCATCCGCTGATTCTCGACTATGTTCAGAACCGGCCCGACCACCTGTGGAGCTTGCCGCCCAAGCACGAAGAGCCATTCTCGACGCCGCGCTCGTGGCACATGCTGAGCGATGCGCTCAAATCGCACGGCGACTCTGTTGATTACACCCGGCTTGAGGTGCTGGCGTTTGGCTGCCTGTCACCGCCGCACGCTACGCAGTTCAAGGCGTTTGCGCGGCACTTGAATACCACGTATCGCCTGGCCGGGATTCTCAAGGGTGACGTCAAGTGGCCATACGCGCCCGAGGATCGCGACCTGCTCTATTTCCTGGCGCATTCGTTCCGTGCGCACCTGATCAAGGAGCTGCCTGCCGATCGGGCCGCGCTCGACGAGAGCGGCAAGTCGCTGCTCCATCGTGCCAAGGGGCTGATCAAGGAACTGGCATCGATCAACCTCGAGATGGCGCAGCTCCTGGTGGCCACGGGCGACAGAGGCGAATCGCTGCCCTCGTGGTTCATGGTCGATCTCGTGCGCGACTTGCCACGGCTCGTGAAGAAATCCGATGGGCCGTAAGCGAGCCAAGTCGAGCACGGCCCGCCGTCCGGACCCGGCAGCCGAGAACTTCCAGAAGGCGTGCGACGCGATCTCTGCCCACCCGATGTTCACGCCGCTCAAGTGGCGCATTTCTCTGGTGCGCTCTGAGATCAGTCAGTGTCCGAGCGACGGCTGGGCTGTCGTGACCAGCGAGGGGCACATTCATGTGCATCCGTCGCGCCGCGCCGAGGCCGAGGAATGGATTTACGTTCTCGCCCATTGCCTGCTGCACTTGGGCCTCGGCCATTTCCCATTACGGGAGCGTCGGCGCGAATGGAACGCTGCCTGCGATTGCATCGTGGCTGCGTTCCTGGCGGACTTCAAGCTCGGACGGCCGCCCGAAGCCATGCGCGGGCGGGTCGAGCTGAGTGTGCGTGATGAGGGCAAGCTGTATGAGCAATTCTGCCGCGACGGAATCCCGCGCGCACTCCAGTCATACGGGACGGCCGGCCCGACCGCAGCCGACATGTTGGCTGTGGCCAGGCCACCCCACTATTACCGCTTCTCCAAGCCGCCGGATTGGCCGGCCCTGTTCGGCGAGGGGCTCAGCCAGGCTGTCCGCAGCGCCGTCCTGGTGGCCGGCGGATACGCGCATGCGCTGGGCGAAGGCTCGACGCGAATCTCCATCGCCGAACAGGCCCGCCGCTGGTTCATCAACAGTTTCCCATTGCTCGGGTCGTTGGCGGCAGCGTTCAAGATCATTGAGGATCCGAAGATCTGCGCGCGGCTGAGCATCTCAATTGCGGCCGTCGACATGGAAGCCGGCCAGATCTTCATCAATCCAGCCGCGGCCCTCAGCGAGATGGAATGCCGTTTCGTGATGGCACATGAGCTGCTGCACGTCGGCCTGCGTCACGACGTCCGTTGCCGCGGCCGCGAGCCTTACTTGTGGAACGTGGCCTGCGACTATGTCATCAATGCCTGGCTGATTGAGATGGGCGTCGGTGACTTCCCGCGCGTTGGCGGCCTGCACGATCCTGAGTTGAAGGACATGTCGGCCGAGGCCATCTATGACCTGATCGTGACCGACATCCGCCGCTTCCGCAAACTGGCCACGCTGCGCGGCATCGGGCTGGGCGACATCCTCGCCCCACGCGTAGACGGCTGGTGGATCAGCCCCGACGGAATGCGGCTCGACGATTTCTACCGTGCCTGCCTGACCAACGGGCTGAGCTATCACGAGGGTCAGGGCCGCGGCCTCTTGCCCGCCGGACTCGTGCAGGAGATACGGGCCCTCAGTCAGCCGCCGATCCCGTGGGATGTCGAGCTGGCGCAGTGGTTCGACCGCTATTTCGCGCCGTTGGAGAAACTTCGCACGTACGCCCGGCCCAGCCGCCGGCAGTCATCCACGCCGGACATCCCCCGCCCGCGCTGGGTGCCGGCCCCCGGCGCCGAAGACGGCCGCACCTTCGGCGTGGTGCTGGACACGTCCGGATCGATGAACCTCAAGATGCTGGGCAAGGCGCTCGGGGCGATCGCCAGCTACAGCATGTCGCGCGATGTGCCGGCCGTCCGCGTCGTTTTCTGCGACGCGGCGACGTACGACCAGGGCTACATGCCGCCCGAGGCCATCGCCGGCCGCGTCCGCATCAAAGGCCGCGGCGGCACCGTTCTCCAGCCGGCGATTGACTTGCTCGAAGGGGCTGAAGACTTCCCGAAGAAGGGCCCGATCCTCATCGTCACCGACGGCGAGTGTGACCCGCTGCGAATCCGCCGCGATCACGCCTTCCTGATGCCGCCCAGCAGCCGGCTTCACTTCCCGGCGCGTGGCGAAGTGTTCAGGATGACGGAGTAGGCGCTCTCGACCCAACCGAGTTCTCGAAGCCGCCGTGTCGCGATGCTGTTGATTAGCGCCTCTAGCCATACTGCGAACGGAACCGGATCCGGACGTGTATTTCTTCGCGCAGCCGCGGCGCACGATCGACGTACAGGCGAGTTCAACTCTGACTCGCTTCCTCGGCCATGCGGCGCTGCCGGGCTTCGGTCAGGCCGATGGCGGCGCTCAGCAGGCCGCGGACGCGGAATAGGATGGCCAGATTCAAGGGTATCAGAAACATCCCGTTCAACCGGAGCGTGCGGGAAACGTTGGGCTCGTGAGCGATCGCGCCGATGGCGTTTGCAATGGGGTTGCCAGGTGGAAGGACATAGGGAACCAGCTCGATGATTGCTGCGGACGCGAGCGCGTGGCTGGCCACGCCGAAGGCCGCCAGGTGCGCCGTCCAGGTTGCTTCGGCCCGCAGGCAGAGCGTGCGCAGCCAGAGGATCAGGGCCATCCAACCGCCGGCACTGAGTACTATGGACGCTCCAGCGAACGCGACCATCGTCGTGCCCAGCCCGAAGAGAAGCTGAACGGGAGCCGCCATAACGATGCAGGCGGTGCTGATCATGAGCCGGGCGGCCCAGCGTTTGCCGGCATGTGTCCGATGCATGATGCCCGGCTCACCCTGCGTGACGAGGATGATCGCCATGATCGACAGCAGGCCAGCGAGACAGCGCTCTACCGCACTCTGCGCGACCCGGGTCGCGAGATACGCGACCATGGCCAGCCAAACGCCCCAGCGCACCGTGCGCAGCCACTTGACGTCGGCGTGCTGCAGGCGGCGTGGACGGCGCGACTCGCGCACGGGGTGCGCACATTCCGGGCAGACCGATTCCGGCGGCAACGTACGCAGGTTGTACCCGCATCGGGCGCAGAGGAGGTCGGCGTCGATGATGTCGGCTGCCCCCGGCTCGCTGTCTGGCGTCATGGGGCAAATGGTAACTGCGCCGCCCACACCGTTGGTAGTCGTCGCCTCCTTTGCGACCGAAGCGCGAGGACGATGGAGACCCGCTTGTCGGTGTGCGTCCGACTCGCCGAGAGAATCTCCGCGAGTCGGTTCGGGAGCTGCGCAGGTCTGGAGACCTGCGGTACAACTGCGACTGCGTCCGCTACGGCGTCGCTCGTTCTTCTGTCGCACGGCGGCGCTGGCGCTCCTGAAGCTCGCGGTATTCTTCGTTCCGCTTGCGCTCCAGTTCGTCTTCGGGTTCGAGGTGCGGCTCCCAGGCGAAGGTCTTGTGTTCCCAGGTGAGCCGGTCGCCGCGGCAGGTGAAGACGGTGTAGCCCGGCGGTGAGCCGATCCAGTCACCGCTCCACCAGGCGCCGCTGACGGCGGCGCTGGTCAGATACCACACATTGTTGAACCGATACTCCTCGATCTTGTGGCTGTGGCCCTGTAGCAGCGCCTTGACGCCGTGGCGTTCGAGCACGTGGCGCAGATCCTTGGTATCCCAGAGCACCATCGAGCCGTTCATCGCCTTCTGATCGGTGCTGGCGTTGTACTGGCCGATGTTGCAGAAGGCGGCGATGTGCGTGACGGCGATGGTGGGCTTGCCGGCCGCGGCGGCCCGGCCGACGTCGTGCGCCAGCCATTCGAGCTGCTCGGGGCCGATGCGCGGCTCGTAGACCGGGCCATCAGCGCCGGCGATCGGGTGGATGCTGTCGAGCACGACGAAGTGCCAGCCGGCGTGGTCGAAGCTGTAGTAGCTCTTGGGCCATTCCAGCCGGTCCATCATCATCTTCTTGCCCAGGTCCGGATCGTCAACGCCCACCTTCCGCCGGGCCGACCAGCCCAGCGCATCGTGATTGCCCATGCAGTGACGCACCGGCATGCCGAGCCCGCTGCTGATTTCCCTGTAGAGCCGAATCTGCTCGTCGAACTCGGGCTTGGGCGTGTACAGCCCGTCGAACGCCAGGTCACCGCCCATGAGCGCGAACGCCGGCCGCGGCTTGAGTTCGAGCACCGACTCGACGCACTTGCGATAGCCCTTGTCGCCCCAGCGCTTGGTCGTAACGTGCGTGTCGGTCAGGTGCACGAACGTGAACCCTTCGCGCGTCGCCGCGTCGCCAACCGCGTCGGGCGCCGCATGGGTTGCCAGCGCCGACCGCGGCAGCATCGCCGCTGCCCCGGCGGCCGCCGCGCCTGATAAGAACTCTCGCCGACTGACGCTCATGATTCACCTCCTGCTGTTGCTGCGTTGGACACAAGCCCGCGCTAGCCCGTCTCGCGGCGCCGCCGGATAGAACCTACGATGCGCGACAGCCTGCCACGCCCGGCGTGACATTTCAACCGGCGGCGATATGCTGGCCACACCATTGCGAGATTCGTTCGCCCAGAGTCCGTGTCCGTGCCTGGCAGCTTATGCCCGCGTGTCTGACGCCAACCGACTTCGAGGGGCTCGAGAACGCTCGTCTGGACGAGGGCGAGCGGAAGCGTCTGCTACGGCATCTGGACGTTTGCGATGATTGCCGTCGGGCACACGACGAGTTCCGCCGGGCGGGCGTGCTGATCGCCAAGGCGCGGCGCGTGGCGGACAACCTGACCGGGACGTTCACGCCGTCGGGGGGTGCTGGAGGCGGCGGCGCCGATGCTGGGCTGCGCGGGCTGGACGAGCGGCACCTGCCGCGGGTCGAGGGTTACCGTATTCTGTCGGTGCTCGGCCAGGGCGGCATGGGCATCGTCTACCGGGCCGAACAGACGCGGCTGAACCGCACTGTCGCGCTCAAGGTGCTCCCAGCCGTGGTCGGCGCCGCCAACCCGCAGTCCGTCGCCCGCTTTCGGCGCGAGGCGACGGCGGCGGCCCGGCTGCACCATACCAACATTATCCCGATTTACGATTTCGGCGAGTCGCACCACGCCTATTACTACGCGATGGAGCTGATCGACGGACAGCCGCTCAATCACGTGATCGCGGCCTTCGCGACCGAAGACGCCACGACGGCCACCGCCGCCCGGTTCGTTGAGCTGCTCAGCAAGATTATTCCGAATTTCGCGCCGGTTACACCGCAGGCGGATCCGGAGCGTACGCTTGCCCCGCCCAGCGATCACTCGCGTTTTCCGTCGGCGTCGACCAGCGGACGCGGGCGCGTCTACTACCGCCAAGTCGCGCGCTGGATGGCCGATGCGGCCGACGCCCTGGCCTATGCGCATGGCGAGGGCATCATCCACCGCGACATCAAGCCGGCCAACTTCATCCTCTCGACCGACGGGCGGATCATGATCGCCGACTTCGGGCTGGCGCTCGTCATTGGCGAGGACTCGATGACCGTGACCGGTTCGCTCATGGGCACGTTGCGCTACATGAGCCCAGAGCAGGCCATGGGCAAACGCATGGGCATCGACCACCGCACCGACATCTGGTCGCTGGGCGCTGTCATGTTTGAGCTGCTGACGTTCCAGCCGCCGTTCACCGGCCTCGATCAGAAGGAAGTACTCAGCAACATCATGACGCACGAGCCGGCCCCGCCACACAAGGTCAATCCGGCCGTGCCGCGCGATCTGGAGGTCATCTGCCTTAAGGCGCTGGAGAAGTCGCAGGCGGCCCGCTTCCCGACCGCCCGGGCCATGGCCGAAGAGCTGCGGCGATACCTCGGCGACCTGCCGATTACCACACGGCCGCGCGGTCCGCTGGGCCGGGCGATCAGGTTCGTCCGCAGGAACAAGTTTGCGGCGACAGTGCTGGTCGCGCTCGTGCTATTCGGCGCCAGCGCCACGTGGGTCATCCATCGTTGGCGAGTCGTGAGCGCCCGCGAAGTGCACGTGAAGAAGTACATAGAACTTCGGGACAAAGAACCGATTGCAGCGAAACAGGCACTCTTGGAGGCCCTGCGAATCGATCCCAATCATACCCCATCGCTGTTCAACCTGGCTGACGTTAAGCGGCGCGAATTCCACGCCCTTCCCGAGCATCTGCGGACTGACAGGACGTTGATCCACGAAGCTGACGGGCTGTGTCGCCGAGCGCGGGCCAACTCGCCAGGCCGGCGGGACGAGAATTTCGCGCGCGGGCTGAACACGCACGGGGTCATCCTCAAGATTCTGGATCGATATGACGAAGCGGTGCAGACGTACTCACTGGCGGCTGAACTCGATCCTCGCTCGGCCACTACCCGGAACAACCTGGGACTCGTACAGGCGATGCGGGGCGACTACGTCGTCGCAGAGGAGCATGTGAGGAAAGCTTGCGGATTGGCGGGTACTGACCGACCGGACGCCGCGCAGTATTGGCGGAATCTGGCAGTCCTGCAGCAGCATCTGAGCGAACCGGATGCCGGCCATTCGATGCAGAGGGCGCTGGCGTGCGCACCGAACGACGTCACCTGCTTGTTGATAGACGCACGAATGCGATGCTCTGCCGCGAGCATTCCGGTCAGCGAGGCTGCGCGAATCGCCGCTGAACTGGCCCGAGCCGAACGGTTAGCCGGTGGCGACCTGCCGCGCTTGCGTCGTATGCAGGCCCTTGCGATGTTGCGCAGCCAGCAATGGCCACGCGCCGTTGAGCTCGCGACGCAGGCCATCGAATCGGGCGACATGCAGTGCGTCAACGAATTCATCGTTGCGATCGCGCAGGCCCGCGACGGCGAAATGGCGGCCGCCCGGGCCGCATTTCAGCGAGCCTTGGAGAATCGGCCCGACAAGCTTAAGGGTGAGGGGGCCGTGCACGTCGCGACCGACCGCGGCTTCCTTTGGATGGACACGGCCGCCGAACTCAATGCGCTCCGCGACGAGGCCAGCGGATTGGTTCAGTCGACCTCGCCGTGAGGCGCCGTGCGGTCAAGCTTGGCGATCGACAGATTCTCCCGAGCCTTCCCCTGAAAACCGCTGCAACGTATAGTTCGTGCCTCGTGTTCGTCCGACGGGACGAACGCATGGATACGGAGGACAAACGCCATGGCGGGTGCGAGGAAATACGTCTACTTCTTCGGTAAGGGCAGTGCCGAGGGCAAGGGTACGCAAAAGACGCTTCTGGGCGGCAAGGGCGCGGGGTTGGCCGAGATGACCAACATCGGCCTGCCAGTTCCGGGCGGATTCACCATCACGACCGAGGCGTGCCAGAAGTACTACGACAGCGGGAAGAAGTGGCCGAGTGGGCTCGACGCGCAGGTCCGCCAGAATCTCGCCAGGCTCGAGAAGGCCTGCGGCAAGAAGCTCGGCGATCCGAATGATCCGCTGCTCGTCTCCGTCCGCAGCGGCGCGGCCCAGTCCATGCCCGGCATGATGGAAACGATCCTGAACCTCGGCCTCAACGACCAGTCGGTCGAAGGGCTGGCCCAGGCCTCCAGCAATCGGCGTTTCGCGCTCGACGCCTATCGGCGGTTCATCATGATGTTCGGCTCGACGGCCAAGGGCGTCGAGCGGGCCCGCTTCGATGCGGCCTTCGAAGAGATCAAGGAGCATGTGACGCGTCCGCGCGTGGGCAAGCCCGAAGGCTCGAAAGTCCTCGATACCGAAGTCAGCGAAGATGAACTGGCCCAGGTGATCGAGCGGTTCAAGGCGATCTACTCCGAACACGTCGGCCAGCCCTTCCCGCAGGAGCCGTATCAGCAGCTCGTCGATTCGATCAACGCCGTGTTCGGGAGCTGGATGGCCGAAAAGGCCGTGACGTATCGCCGCGTTGAGAAGATCGCCGGGCTGGGCGGCACGGCCGTCAACATGTGCCAGATGGTCTTCGGCAATATGGGCGACGACAGCGGCACGGGTGTGTGCTTCACGCGCGATCCGTCCACCGGCGAGAACACATTCTACGGTGACCTGCTGATCAACGCGCAGGGCGAAGACGTGGTGGCCGGCGTGCGGACGCCGATCAAGCTGGGCGAGCTCGAACGGCTCATGCCGGCGGCCTACGAACAGCTCGAAGCGGTGCGGGCGATGCTCGAACTTCACTACCAGGAGATGCAGGACCTCGAGTTCACGATCGAGCGCGGCAAGCTGTACATGCTGCAATGCCGGACGGGCAAGCGCTCGCCGGCCGCCGCGTTCAAGATCGCCGTCGATCAGGCCACACAGCCGCTCATGACCGCGGCTCAGGCGCGCAGTCTGGTCAAGAAGAAACTTCTGCCGGCCCGCTACTCCAAAGCGGCGGCCAAACCGGTCATCACCAAGGAGCAGGCGATCGAGCGCATCAAGCCGGTCGACATGGAGCGCTTGTTTTACCCGATCATCGACCCGGCCATCCCGAGCAATGATTTGCAGAATCGCCGGATCGGCATGGGCATCAACGCCGTGCCGGGCGCGGCCAGCGGACAGGTCGTGTTCACCGCCCATGACGCCGAAACCCGAGCGGCTGACGGTCAGCGCGTGATCCTGGTGCGGAAGGAAACCTCACCCGAAGACGTGGGCGGGATGCACGCAGCTGCAGGAATCCTGACCGCGACCGGCGGCAAGACGTCACATGCGGCCGTCGTGGCCCGCGGCTGGGGCAAGTGCTGCATCGTCGGGGCCGAGGCGCTGGCCATCGACTACGCCGGCAAGTCGCTGTCGTTCAACGGCCGGATGGTCCGCGAGGGCGAGCCGATCACGCTCGACGGCTCGGCCGGCCTGGTCTACGAGGGCGAGTTGCCGCTCGTTCGGCCGGAGCCTCCGAAGGAATTCGATACGCTGATGGGCTGGGTCGATCAGCGCCGCCGCCTGCGCGTCCGGACCAATGCCGACACGCCGGCCGACGCCGCCAAGGCGATCGAGATGGGCGCTGAAGGCATCGGCCTGTGCCGCACCGAGCACATGTTCTTCGAGACCGAGCAGCGCCGCCTGGCCATGCAGGAAATGATCGTGGCCGAGGGCGAGGACGCCCGGCGGGCCGCGCTCAACAAGCTCCTGCCGTTCCAGCGCGGTGACTTCATCGGCATTTTTGAGGCGATGGGCGGCCGACCGGTGACGATCCGGCTGATCGACCCGCCGCTGCACGAGTTTCTGCCGCACGACGACGAAGGCATCCGCAAGCTGAGCGAGTACTCGGGCGTTTCAGCGGACCGCATCCGCTACCGCGCCCAGCAGCTTCACGAGGCCAACCCGATGCTTGGTCATCGCGGTTGCCGGCTGTGCGTGACGTACCCGGAAATCCTCGAGATGCAGGTGCGGGCCATCATCGAGGCGGCCATCGACTGCACGCGGCGCGGGATCAAGGCCATGCCCGAGATCATGATTCCGCTCTCGATCGACGGCACGGAGCTGAAGATGCTGGTCGATCAGACTCGCACCGTCGCCAACGATATCCTGAAGCGCGAGAACGTGCGGCTGAGCTACCTGGTCGGCACGATGATCGAAACGCCGCGGGCGGCCCTGTTGGCCGACGAGCTGGCCGACGTGTGCGAGTTCTTCAGCTTCGGCACCAACGATTTGACGCAGACGGTGATGGCCCTGTCGCGCGACGACGCCGGGCGGTTCCTGCCCGACTATCTCGATCAGGAGCGGGCGGCCATCTTCAAGGACGATCCGTTCCAGACGCTCGATCAGCAGGGCGTCGGGATGCTGGTTCAGTGGGGCATCGACAAGGGCCGCGCGGCCCGGCCGAAGCTCAAGATCGGCATCTGCGGCGAACACGGTGGCGAGGCCGAGTCGGTCAAGTTCTGCCACCGCGTCGGCATGGACTACGTCTCGTGCAGTCCATACCGCGTGCCGATCGCACGACTGGCCGCGGCACAGGCGGCCCTGACCGACCGGGCCAAGACACCCGCCGCAAGGAAGCGACCCGTGCCGAAGAGCGCCCAGCGCGGCAAGCAGCCTACCGCCCGTCGCGTCAAGCGCCGTCGCTGATCACGTTGCCACGATCACGCGATTGAGAAATGAGCAGCGATTCTCTGCTAGCACACGCCGGCCAATTCACGCTGCTCGATTGGGCCGTGGTGATCGGCTACCTGGCGTTCACGACCATCCTGGGCGCCAAGCTGGCCGGCAAACAGGCCACCATCCGCGACTTCTTCCTGGGCGGCCGCAAGCTGCCCTGGTTCGCCGTCAGCGGTTCAATCATCGCGACCGAGATCAGTGCCGTCACCTTTGTCAGCGTCCCGTTCGTCGTCTTCGCGATTGGCGGCAACTTTACGTATTTGCAACTCGGCCTGGGCACGATCCTGGCCCGTATCATCATCGGCTACATCTTCGTGCCGGCGTTCTACGAGCGCGAGATCTACAGCCCGTACGATTACATGGGCCACTGGCTCGGCCCGCGCGTCAAGCAGGTCGTTACGGGGTTGTTCATCGTCGGTCAGTTGCTCGGCCAGGGTGTGCGTGTCTATCTCACGGCCCTGGTGCTCGAGGTCGTCACAGACGGTCGCCTCAACCTGCATTACTCGATCTGGATCATCGGCGTCGTCGCAATTGTGTGGACCATTCTGGGCGGCATCGCCACCGTCATCTGGACCGACTCGCTCCTGTTCCTGCTCTTCTTTGCGGGCGCGGTTGTGTCGATCGGCTACGTCGCGCACCTGGTGCCCGGCGGATGGAGCGAAGTATTCCGGTTGGGCAGCGAAGCCGAGAAGTTCCGAGTCTTCGACTTCTCGCTCGATCCCACGCTCCAGTTCACGTTCTGGGCCGGCATTATCGCCAGCACGTGGGGCAGCTTGAACGCCTATGGCACCGATCAGCTCATCGCACAGCGGATGTTCTGCTGCAAAGGGCCGCGGCAGGCGCGATGGGCGATCATCGCCAGCAGCACCAGTCTGCTCGTCACCCTGTCGGTCCTGATGGTGGGCGTCGGGCTGTTTGCCTATTACCACCACTTTCCGCTCGATGCGACCGATGCCGCCCGTGTCGCGGAGAAAGGCGATCGCATCTTTCCGACGTTCATCGTGCGCGTCCTGCCGCCGGGCCTGACGGGGCTGATCGTTGCCGCCATTTTCGCCGCCGCCATCTCAAGCCTCGACTCGATCCTGGCCGCCCTCAGTCAGACGTTCATCTCCGCGTTCTACCGTCCGTTTCGACGGCGCCGCGCGGGGATCGTGGACATCGACAGTCCAGCCACGCCGGATGAGGAGCGCCGCGATGTGTTCGTGTCGCGAATTCTGATCGTATTCTGGGGCCTGGCCCTGTGCGGCATGGCCTACGTCAGCATCGCGGCCTCGAAGCGTTACAACGACGTGCTCAATCTGGCGCTGTCGATGGCCGGCTACACCGGCGGGGCGATGCTGGCCGGATTCATGCTGGCGTTTCTGCGTGTGAATGTGAACGACCGCGGGCTGCTGTGGTCGGCGCCGCTATCGGTGGTCACCGTATTCGCGGTGGCGTGGAACAAAGCACCGGCCGATCCGGCATTGAGGCAGTTCGGCTGGGCAGACGGCGTGTGCTACGCAGCCGCCGGCGTGTTCCTGGCTTTGTGGACGATGCTTGTGATCCGCGACCCGCGCCGCGGCCTGCTCAAGACGCCCTGGCTCGTCGCCGGCGTAGGCCTGATGCTCGTGCTGCATCACTTCCTGCGATTCCCCAGTCCGGACGGAACCCATTTGCTCCCGCCGGCCTGGCCGTGGTACATCCCGATCGGGTCGGTGGTGGCCTTCGTCTTCGGCTACGTGCTGGGCGACCCGCGCGAACGAACGGGCGAAGCGCTCAAGCGTGCACACAACACGTGACCTGAAATGACGGTGTGTGATGAGTGATACAGGTGGGTGGCATGAGCAAGCGATCGTCGCGGTGGGTGGCATGGGCAAGCGATCGTCGCGGCCTTTGGCGACGATTGCTTGCCCGTGGCTGCCGAGAGTGACTCACACCTCCGGCACGGGCAAGCAAACGGCCGCTTGCCCATGCCACCCATGCCGAACTACTCTCCGGCTGGTATCTCGCACACTAATGGAGTTAATGATGGCCAATGCTAACTGCAACTGCGGCGGACGGCAAACGACGACGGCAGTACGTTCTATCCGGCTGGCGATTTTTGCCGCGGCGCTGGCAGGAACAGCCGGCTGCCAGACGCCCGGGCCGCGCCTGGCCGATCCGACGCGGGCGGTGTGGGTCACGCGCTTCGACTACCGCACGGCCGACGACGTCGTCCGCATTATGGACGACTGCAAGCGGGCCGGCCTGAACACCGTCGTGTTCCAGGTGCGCGGCAACGGGACGGCGTTCTATCGCTCGCGCCTGGAGCCGTGGGCTGAAGAGCTTGGTGGAAAGGATCCCGGCTTCGACCCGCTCGAGCTGGCCTGCCGCGAGGCCCACGCCCGCGACATGCAGCTTCACGCCTGGGTCAACGTCATGCCCGCCTGGCGCGGGACCAAGCTACCCAAGAGCCCGAACCAACTCCTCTATCGCCACCCCGAGTGGTTCTGGTATGACCAGCACGGCGACCGCCAGCAGCTCTCCGACTTCTACGTCAGCCTGAACCCGAGCCTGCCGGAAGTGCGGCGATACATCGTCTCGGTGTTCCGCGAGATCGTGGCCGGCTACGACGTCGACGGCCTGCACCTCGACTACGTCCGATTCCCCAACGAGCCGCCGGCCACGCCGCGCGGCTCGGACATCGACTATTCGCAAGACGCCCGCACGCTGGCCCAGTTCAAGCGCGACACCGGCCACACGCCCGAGAGCGATCCAGACGGCTGGAAACGCTGGCGGGCCGAACAGGTCACGAAGCTGGTCAGCGACATCAAGTCGATGATCCGCTGGACCAAGCCGCACGTCGCCCTGACGGCTGCGGTCGGATCGAAGCCGGAGGGGCCGCTCGAACGCCACTATCGCGACAGCGGCCGCTGGGCGCAGGAGAAACTAATCGACGCCGTGTTCCCGATGAATTACCACGCCGAGACGTTCAACGAGCGGGCCAAGGCCTGGGCCGAGGCGAAGTCGCCGGTGCCGGTCGTGACGGGCATCAACGTCGGCCGCAACGATGCCGCGACGGTCGCCGGCCAGATCGACTTCTCGCGCGGCCTCACGCCGCATTTCTGTCTGTTCGCGTACTCAGCGCTGTTCGACAGGCGCGCCAGCGAGACCGCGCCCGCCGAAACGCAGCCGACCCCGCGCTCGGCCCGCAGCGCGGAGCTCATCGAGAAGTTGCAGGCCGTCGCCGATTCAGACGGGCGGCCGAGCCGATGATCATCTGAGTCCTGCGCCAAGTCGCGTCGCGCGGCATGCCCAACCGCAGCGCGGGCATGCTGACAACCGCGCATGGCCGCGCTTACGCTTGGCCATGCCACCCATGCCACCCATGCCACCCATGCCATCCCCCTCGCGTGCACGCCGATTCAGCGTACGGATGTGCCGATCCGATGGGCCTGGAACCGCCGGAACGAAAAGTCGTTGCTGAACCGGTTCAGACTCTGCTGGTCGAAAATGACCTCGCGGAAATACGTCGTCTCGCCCAGCGACAAACGCGACTCGGCCGCCGGCCACTCGCCGCGGAATACGAGCTCGTTGGCCGAGATGGGGCCTGGAACTGGATCGAACAGGACCGTCGAGGTCCCGGCCAGCGGCAGGATCGGTCCGGGTGCAACGCACGCGCCCGATAACAAGATGAACAGGCCGGCACACATCGCCGGCAGAAGTCGCTTCATGTTCCGCCTCCTCCGTACTTCCCCACTAGAGTGTAGGCGCGTTGAGTTGGCCGGGCGATCTGATCGGATCGGCGAAGGCAAGCTCGGCCGATCGGCCTTCCCATTGCCGGCCTGCTGATCGCCCCGTACGATCGCGCGTCGCGCAGGCCGGACTGAGAGGCCGAGCATCACGAGCTAAGGGCAGCCGCCGTGGGCGGAAGCGGTTCTCTGGCTCTTATCCTCAGTTCCGCTGGCTCTCAGAGTCGTGATGCACCGGGTTCTGCCCGACGCGTCGCGTGCGAAGCGAGCGGCGTCATGGAAACTTGCTGGAATTGCGGAACGCCGCTGAATGATGATCACGCCGTCTGCGCGGCGTGCGGTGCGGCACAGCCGGCCGGCCGCCACATCGAGCTCAGGCCGCAGGCGACACCGCTCGTACGCATCATTGCTTCGATCGGCCTGCTTCTGCTCACCGTCTGCCTGTTGGCGGGGCTGTGGTTCCTGGCCTGTCGTTGACAGTCCGCCGTGGGGCGGTTAGTCTCCGCGTGGTTCCCATGGTCAGTAGTGGCGCTTGGCGGTGGAGTAAGCGATGTCAATCCAGGAATGGTCCGACAACATCGTCGTGGCCGAGCTGCAGGACGACCCGGCGTTTTCGGACGACATGACGGCGCTGTCCGACATCGTACACGAGCGGCCGGATGTGCACGTGGTCCTGAACATGGCCGGCATCGATCATCTGAACTCGTCCAACATCGCCAAGCTGCTCAAGCTCCGCAAGGCCTTGATCAACAACCAGCACAAGCTGCGCCTGTGCGGCCTGAACACGCACGTCTGGGGCCTGTTCCTGGTCACCGGCCTCGACAAGGTCTTCGAGTTCGCCGACAACGTCGCCATGGGCCTGGCCGGCATTCAGATTGAACCGGAGTAGTGTTGGGTTTCGTCTGCACGTCCGTGCTTGCGCGGCAATACCAAGGGCAAGCCAGTCTGCTGGGTTGTGTTACGTACGCCCACGGCGGCGCACGACGCGCCGTCGCTCAGATTTGGGCGGGCGTGGCGCCGGCAACCACGAATACGCCGACCAGAATCAATGACACGCCGGCCCACTGCAACAGCGTCAGGCGATCGCCCATCAGGAAGTAGGCGACCGTCGCGATGACCGCGTAACCCCCCCCCACCATAATCGGGTAGGCCAGGCTGATCGGCAACTTCTTACTCTGGAGGGCAAACATGTAGAGGGCGGCATTCAGCGCGAAACAGGTCAGACCGATCAACAACTTGGGAGTGGTGAGGATGGTTCGAACAGCGCCGAACGGACCGTCTCGCAGCAGCCCGCCGCCGGCCTGCACGCCGGTCATGCCGGCCTTCATGAGCAGGTTGGCGACGGCGTTCATCAACAGGGCGGCGATCAGAGCGATGACATATTGCATGCTGCGGAATGTACGCGGACGCGTTCGCCGCTTCAATCCGCGATGGCGGCGGGGCTGAAAACGCCGGCGATGCGGGCGAGGACGCCCGCGCTCCAAGGCGGGCGAGGACGCCCGCGCTCCAAGGCGGGCGGGGACGCCTGCGCTCCGCGGCGCGCGGGACGGCTGCTGCATGATCGGGCGGTCCATGCAGGAGCCGTGCGCCGTGAATCGAGCTCGGCGTCGAGCTGGCGCCCGACGTTGGGGACGGCTGCTACTGCGGAAAATCGCTCGGCGGCGTCTCCGTAAAGGTGTCCGGCACCTCGGTGTCGGTCTGGGCCGCCTCGTCGATGAACGCGAGGTCTTCGGTCGAAATGTCCTGGCAGGCCAGGACGTCGTCGAAGCTCATCAGCGAGACGCAGGCGTCGTCGATCGGATTGACCGCGTCGACGCCGTCCATCATCTCGACCTCGGCGTCGATGACGGCGGCTGGTGTGCCGCGGACTTTGCGGCTGGCGAAGCGGATCACGGTCAGCCCGTAGTCATTCTCGCCAAACACGACCGTCGAGCGGAGCGTGATCGTGATCGTTCCGTCTCCGTCGATGAACCGGTCGATGCGGTGGTGCCCGCGCAGCATCTCGATGCCGCGTCGAATCAGCCCGCGCGTAAACGCCTCGTAGAAGTGGCCGTTCGCGTCGGTGTCGTCCCAGACGACGCGGATGACGGCGTCGCCAAAGCGTTCGAACAGCGCGCCGGGCAGCGTGATGATCGTCCCGGCCCCGCGGCTCTCGTCCGTCGCGAAGTCGGTGATTCGCCCGGTCATCAGGCGCTGCCGCGCACCCTCAGCCCCGACCCAGACGCGGAACACGACGGCCCCGCCATCGCCCGGACCGCCCTCCAGGTCGCCGTCGTCATCGAAATCGTACGGGGCCAGCTCGAGCACATACGGAATCTCGCGCTCGTTGATCACGAACGTGCCCTCGATGGTCGTGCCCGTGATTGACTCGAGGCCCGCGTTTGCTTCGGACACGACCGCGAGCACCTCGTCGACGACTTCCTGGAATGCCCGCACCGTCGCGGCCCCGACGCGCGTCTGCAACTCGTTGCGCCCGGGGAACGGCGACGTGCCGCCCGCCTGAAGCGTCTGGGTCGCGGGAACATCCGGGTAGTCGTCGAGGTCCATCGACAGCGAGCTGGGGATGACTTCGGTCGTCGTTGTGCCCGTCCCGCCATCCGAGCCGTTGCCGTTGTCGGTGGGCGTGCCGGTGTCGCCGGTCGACCCGCCGCTGTTCGAGTTGGTCGTCGGCGTCCCGCCCTCGTCGCCGGTGGAGCCGTCCGGAGCGGTATTGTTATTCGGGAGGCTGTTGTTGTCGCCGCCGCCGGGTCCTGACGGTGTCGGCAGGTCGATGTTGGCGGTCCGCGTGCAGCCCGCGAGCCAGAATGCCGTGGCGGTCAGCGCCAGCGCTAAACCGAACCTGATGGATCGTCTCATGTCGATGCTCCTTTTCGCTGATTGGGGGCGCGGCTCGGCGCGACCCGCGCCGCGCGCCGCTCGATTTCAACCTATGCGGGGTCTATCGGGCAGGCGCCGAAGCGGCTTTTGAGTCTAAGTTGGGTTCGATGTGAAGCGTCGCAATCGCTTGCCAGCGGCCAAGCGTTATGGGAGCCTGCGGCCCGACGATCGCGTCTGGCACGGTCGCAGGTCCGTTAACGCCGATCAGGCGAAGAACGGTCCGGTCACATAGAGCGAACGATGGACCCCGCGGCGGACGAGAACTTGGCAGCAATCATTCGGTCACCCTCCTACCTGCTGGCCGAGAACGACACCGAGTTCCTCAAGCGGCCTGGGCTGCGACCGCTGCGGCTGCAGCTCGAGCTGCTCAAGCCCGAGATGATCCAGGTCGAGCACGACATCACCTCGACGATTGTCGTCTTCGGCGGGACGCGGATCGTCGAAACGCGCGAAGCGGAAGATCGCCTGGCTGCGGCCCGCCGTGCGCTGCAGGACGCACCGCACGATCCGGCTCTCGTACAACGTGTGCAGATCGCCGAACGCGTATTGGCCAAGGCCCACTACTACGACCAAGCGCGGGAGTTGGGGCGGATCGTGTCGAGCGCCTGCCAGGTCCATGGCCGGTGCGACTTTGTCATCGTGACCGGGGGCGGCCCGGGCATCATGGAAGCGGCCAACCGCGGCGCGTTCGACATCGGGGCCAAGTCGATCGGTTACAACGTGACGCTGCCGATGGAACAGCGGCCCAACGCCTACATCACGCCCAGCCTCTGCTTCCAGTTCCACTACTTCGCCATCCGCAAGATGCACTTCCTGATGCGCGCCCGAGCGATGGTGGCGTTTCCGGGCGGGTTCGGCACGCTGGATGAGCTGTTCGAGACGGTCACGCTGGTCCAGACTCGGAAGATGGCCCCGATACCGATCATTCTATTCGGCCGGGACTACTGGGACCGGCTGATCAACTGGCCGTTCCTCGTGGAAGAGGGCGTGATCGCACCCGACGACCTCGACCTGCTGCGCTACGCCGAGACCGCACAGGAGGCGTGGGACATCATCGCCAAGTTCAATCACGATCTGATCACGCCGCCGCGTGAGATGAATGTCAATCGGCCGGATGTGGCGGAGGACGCGCTCGGCCCGGTACCGTCGGACGAGCGCTCGCCGCTCCCGCCGCGGCGGGCGGATGAGGCGTGAGTGGCGAGCCGTTGCTTTGATCCGACCGGCAACGGTAGATAGAATCCGGTGCAGCAGGCCATGCGTCGCCGAAGGAGAACCGATGCTTAGCGCCATTTGGGCTGTCGTCAAGGCAGGCAAGATCGAGCCGCTAGAACCCGGCGCACTACCGGAGGGCGAGCGAGTGCTGGTGACGTTTCTGCCAGAGGATGAGCGCGCCTTTTGGGATCAAGCGAGCCGGGCACCGCTCGATGCCATCTGGGACAATCCCGAGGATGACGTCTATGCCCAGCTTCTCGAAAAATGATGTCGTTCTCGTGCGATACCCCTTTTCCGATTTGTCGAACGTGAAGATTCGGCCGGCCGTGGTGGTCAGTGCACCGCATGCTTCCGTCGATTACTTCGTCGTTCCCTTCAACGTCCTGACCACTGCTCAGAGCTCTTGCCTCCACCGTTTGCGACAGACGACCGCGCCGACGAAGATGGAGGTGCATGGTCATATACACAGACGAGGATGTTGATCTTGCTGCCTTGGCTGGCCGGATCATTGCCGTCGTTGGGTACGGCAACCAGGGCCGGGCGCATGCGCTGAACCTGCGCGATTCGGGGCTGCGGGTGGTCATTGGTCAGCGGCCCGGGGGGCCGGGGCATGAGATGGCCGTGGCCGATGGTTTTTCGCCGGTGGCAATTGCGGAGGCTAGTGCGCAGGGCGATCTGCTGATCGTTACGCTGCCGGACGAGTTGGCAGCCGATGTGTATGAGCGCGAGATCGCTCCGGCGCTGCGGCCGGGCCAGGCGCTGGGCTTCGCGCATGGCTTTAACGTGCGGTTTGGCTTCATCCGCCCACCCGAGGGTGTGGATTGCGTGCTGGTTGCGCCGAAGGGGCCGGGGACGCTGCTTCGTTCGCTCTATGTCGAGGGGCGTGGCCTGCCAGCGCTGGTGGCCGTCGAACAGGATGCATCAGGCCATGCGATGCAGACGGCGCTGGCCTGGGCGGCCGGTATCGGCTCGACGCGGTCCGGCTGCATCGCGACCACGTTCGCCGCTGAAACTGAGGCCGATCTGTTTGGCGAGCAAGTCGTCTTGTGCGGAGGTGTCACCGCCCTGATGAAGGCGGCGTTCGCCACGCTGGTCGAGGCCGGGTTCGCGCCGGAGGTCGCCTACATCGAGTGCATCCACGAGCTGAAGCAAATCGTCGATCTGGTCTATGCCGAGGGGCTGTCGGCCATGCGGCGGCGCATCTCGAACACGGCCGAGTATGGCGACTTGACGCGCGGCCCGCGCGTCATCAACGACGAGTGCCGGGCGGAGATGCGCCGCATCCTCGACGAGATTCGCAGCGGGACGTTTGCACGCGAATGGATCGCCGAGTGCCGCGCTGGTCTGCCGAACCTCACGCGCCTGTTCGAAGCCGACGCACACAGCCCGCTCGAGTCTGCGGGCCAGGCGGTGCGCGGGCTGATGCCTTGGCTAGCGCGTGGCACGGGCGTTTGTGGCACGGGCAGCCGTGGCACGGGCATCCTGCCCGTGGATCGTCCCACGGCCTTCCAGGCCGTGGCCAAGGGAGACAGCCCGGCATCGACTCCACAAGCGAGCGCCGAGGAGGCAAGGGCTGGAAGCCCTTGCGACGAGTCACGGGCTGGAAGCCCGTGCCACGATAATCCGTGCCACGAAAGCCCGTGCCACGATCGGCACGTTGACGCACATTCGATTAGCTACTTCGATCACTCGCAAGTCGAGAAACGAAAGGGCGCCTACTTGCCGCACTGGCTTCAGGACGGCGCGGCATACTCGGTGACCTTTCGGCTTGCCGATAGTCTGCCCGAAGAGGTGGTCGAGTCCTTCATCCGGGAGCGCGAAGAGATCGTGCGCCGGGCTGCCGCGGCCGGTCGCTCCTTGACCGTGGACGAGAGCAAGCGGCTTGAGACGCTGTACTCCGAGCGCGTCGAGGCCTACTTGGACGCAGGGCACGGCGCCTGCTACATGAACGACCCGCGGATCGCCGAGTTGGTTCAGAGCGCTCTACTCTTCTTCGACGGCCAGCGATACGACTTGGTCGCCTGGGCAGTCATGCCAAACCATGTCCATGCCGTATTCGTTCCGCGGGCGAAGTTCGACTTAGCCCAGATTCTCCATTCCTGGAAGAGCTATACGTCCAACCAGGCGAACGGCTTGCTGAACCGCCAGGGCAGCTTCTGGCAACCGGAGTACTTCGATCACCTGATCCGGGACGCGGCTGACTTTGAGCGAAGCGTTCGATACGTACTCGACAACCCGAAACGCGCGGGCCTAACGAATTGGCGGTGGGTTGGATATGGAAAGGCATTTGGGAAGTGCATTCAGGGCACATAATGACACCCGTTGGAGCATGAAGGCTCCTTCTCGCCGAAGTGGACCGAACAGGCTCGCGCATGGGCAGGATGCCCATGCGACGGATCACGGGCTGGAAGCCCGTGCCACGGTTCACAGGCGTGAGAGGCGGGCGAAGAGGGCGTCGAGGCAGAGCGGGACGTTGACGTTCTGGTCGAGCTGCTCCTCCGCCCGGGCGATGGCACGAATTCCCACGGCAGCGGCGGCGGCGGAGCGATTCCTGGCCGCGGCGGCGACCAGCCCCTGGTGCAGACGATTGGCGATCAAATCGTCGGCCGACAAAGACGCCAGGGCCACGTCGCGGTACCAAGTTGCCGCGAGTTGCAGCAGCAGCTTCACGCCGCGGCGCAGCGATTCGGTTTCGGTCAGCTCGCCGTCGCGCTGGTGGAAGCGCGGGCCGAGCGATTTGGCTTCGTCCTGCAGGGCCTTCGAGGCGCTGAGGGCATCGCCGGGCGCGATCTTCGCGAGCAGCGTGAGCAGGCGATCGTTGTAGTCCTGGATCGAATCCTCGGCCATCAGCAGCGCTGCGCCCAGGCTTCCGGCCGACAGGCGCGCGAACAGGTCAGCGTGCTCGGCGGTGAGGTCGGTCCGCAGCTCCAGCAGGCGCTCGGCGACGAACGGGATCGGCAGGGCCGCGAACGGAATGACCTGGCAGCGCGAACACGTGGTCGGCAGCAGGCGCTCGAGCGAGGCGGCCAGCAGGATCAGGAACGTGCCGGGCGGCGGCTCCTCGAGCGTCTTGAGCAGCGCGTTCTGGGCCTGGGGCGTGATGCGGTCGGCCTCGCGAATGATGAACACCTTAACGGTGGCCATCGTCGGTCGCGCGGCCACTGGCCCGAGCACGAACTCGCGAACGACTTCGACACCAATGTCGCGGCCCACGCGGTCGCGCACCAGCGAATCGGGGTGAAAGTCCTTCAGTTGGCGGTAGATCAGGTGCAGGTCGGGATGCGTCCCAGCCGCCACCAGACGGCATTGGTCGCAGGTCCCGCAGGCGTCGCGCACGTGGCCCCGCCCGCCGGCGAACTCCGGCAAGTCCGGCGCGCGGCGCGAGGCCGGCTTGGCGCACATCAGCAGCGCGGCGAGTCCTCGGGCAAACGTCTCCTTGCCAACGCCGTTGGGCCCGTGGAACACGTACGCATGGGGTATGCGGCCGCCCGATAGGGCGCGCTGGATCAGGCGCTGAGCGCGGGGTTGATGGCGAACGTCAAGGATCGACATCGGTCGCATGCCAGCCAGTCTTTCGCGGTCGGAGACCTTTTGTGGGTGGCATGGCCAAGCGCAAGCGCGGCCATGACGTGCGTCGCGTTTTCGTCATGCCCGCGCTGGGGACCCCAACCGCAAACTGTTTGCGGTTGGGGACCCCTTGCGCTTGGGCATGCCACACCTGCCACACCTGGCGCGAGTTCGCGCACCTGCATCTAGAGATTGAAACGCGTAAGCATCTCGATGGCCGCCGCGTGCACCTCCTCCGGCGGCCCGCGGCCGTCAATGACCTCGACCGGCCTCGGATACAGCTTCGGCAGGGCCAAGTATATCTCGCGCACGCGCCGATGGAACTCGAGCGGCCGAGCCTCCATCGCATCTACTACGGCATCGTCGATCATCGAGCGCTGGCCCGTAGCCGACTTCCGCTGAATGGCGTGGTGTGGCTTGCGGCCGGTGCGGGCGAAGCCCTGCTCGACGGGGACGTCGAAGATCAGCGTCAGGTCAGGCCAAGTGTCACCAATGGCGTAGCGGCCGACCTCGATCACGCGCTGGATGTCATATCCAGCCGCGCCCTGATAAGCGCAGGTGGACGAGATGAACCGGTCACACAGCACGGCGCTGCCGGCCGCCAAGGCCGGTTCGACGATTTCGCCGACAAGCTGCGCGCGGGAGGCCATGAACAGAAACGTCTCGCAGCGCACGTCCATCTGGCTCAGGTCGTAGTCGAGCAGGACGTGCCGAATGCGGTCGCCAATCGTAGTGCCGCCCGGGTCGCGGCATTGGACAACGCCCAAGCCGGCGGCAGCGAGCGCATCAGCCAGCAACTTGCGCTGCGTGCTCTTGCCGCAGCCGTCCGGGCCGTCGAAGACGATGAACTTGCCTCGCAGCTTTTCGAGTGCGGTATCGGGCACGTGCGCTACTCAAACTCAGGACTCAGGACTCAGCACTCAGCACTGCCTTCGAGCCGCCGGCGCGATTCGACGAACACGTCTTCGGCGTTGTAGCTGCTGCGCACGAACGGACCGGCGGCCACGCTGACAAAACCCATCTGGTTGGCGATGGCGGCCAGCTCGTCGAACTCGGCCGGCTCGTAGTAGCGCGCTACCGGGGCGTGCTGATCCGAGGGTTGCAAGTACTGGCCGACGGTCAATACGTCGCAATCGACCGCCCGCAGGTCGGCAAAGCTCTGCAACAGCTCGTCGCGCGTCTCGCCCAGCCCCGCCATCAAGCCGCTCTTGGTCATGATGTGCGGCGCGATCTGTTTGACCAGACGAAGAACCTCGAGCGAGCGCCGATACTTGCCCTGCGGGCGAAACTGCGGCGTCAGCCGCTCGACCATCTCCAGGTTATGGTTGTAAATGTCGGGCCGCGCGTCGCACAGGTTCTGGATGCACTCGCGGCGGGCGTGAAAGTCGGCCGGCAGGACCTCGACCGTCGTATCGGGGCAAAGGCGATGGATTTCCTCGACGCAACGGGCGAAGTGGCCGGCGCCCTCATCCTTTTGATCGTCGCGGGCGACAGCCGTGATGACCACGTGCGACAGGCCAAGCTCGGCAACGGCATGTGCCAGCCGGTGCGGCTCGTCGGCCGCGGGCGGCTCGGGGCGAGCGGTCGAGACGGCGCAGTAGTGGCAGCGGCGTGTGCACTTGTCGCCCAGGATCATGAACGTGGCATGCCGCTTGGACCAGCACTCGGTCAGGTTGGGGCAACGAGCCTCCTGACAGACGGTGGCCACACCGCTTTCGGCCACGATGCGGCGCGTGCGCGAAAAGACATCGCCAGCCGGCAGCGGTCGCTTCAGCCACGGCGGTAGGCGCCGCGTGGTTGTTCGGAGTGACGCCGCGGGCAGTATCGTTAGCTCAATCATGTATCTTGCGGGCTGGAAGCCCGCGGCCCCAGAAGCGTGCAAGATGCACGCGGTCCCAGGAGCGGGCTGGAAGCCCGCGGTCCAAATACGTCGCCGCGCGAATGATAGAGGAGCGACTTTCAGCGTCAAGACGCCTGAGTTGCTCACGAAGGTTGGGCGGTTGTCAACGTGCCGCGTTCCTGGTTACGGCGGTGATCCAGTCCGTCGTAGGGCCGTCGAAGGCTCCGGCCGGCGCGCGATCATAGCGGAGCTTTCGTCCGTAGCGGCCGCGCTCATAGGCGATGCGTAGAACGGCAGCGAGGTCCAGTGGCACGTCCGGATCGGGTTGGCGCAGCGGAATCGGAACGGTGGGCAGCAGATCGGGGAGGCTCCAGGCGTAAACGTCAACGTCCGGCGCGCGATCGCCGCGGAAGACCATGACGTAGTAGTTTCCGTCCGGCAACGGCCTGGCCAGACGCGTGCGCTCGCCGGCCGTGAGTAGATCGATCTCGACGACGTGCACACCCTGCCGAACGAGGCGGTCTCGTTTTCGCCGATACGCGCCGCGGCCTCGGCCGGACTTGTTGGCGGGCGAGAGCAACTCGACGGCGGTCACAAGCTCACGGCCGTCGCGCCGGTGAATCTGGACGAACGGCTCAATCACTTCCTCGACTGGCAGCGCCGGAATGGTCACGGGCTGGGCAGCCATCACCGCGGCCGCGGTCGCCCCCGCGCGGCGCTCGACCGTCCCAGCGTCGCGCGACACCGACACGTCCGGGCGATAGCGATCCGCGGCGTCCAGCGCGATTTCGACAAGCTGCACGCGCTCCTCGATGTCGGCGTCGTACTCCGGCGGAAGGCGATCAAGCAGCAGCTCGCAGCACGCGTTGATGAAACGCGAGTGGAATCCCTGCCAAAGCTGGGGATCTTCCAAGTACGGGTCCATTCCCAGAAACGGACTGCCCATGGCGGCTCCTCGTCGTCAGCACATTATAGCCGCTGCCCACGCCTGGCGCAAATTGACGCGGACCGCGGGCCGCGGTTAGCCTAGAATCTGAGAGGCCGTTCGGCGTGACGCCGGCGACGCCTGCGAGGGCATGTCATGGCCATCAAGATCGCTCGCATCCTGTATCCGACGGACTTTTCCGAGCTGTCGCTCGTCGCCCTGGCCTATGCCAAGGAATGGGCCGTGACATTCAACGCGCAGCTCTACTGCCTGCACGTCGTGGACGAGGCCTACCAATATTGGACCGCCATGGGGCCGGAGACTATTCCGATCGGGCCGGCCGTCGAGGACGTCATGAGCATGGCCGAAGGGCAGATGCAGCGCTTCGCCGACGAACACCTGGTCGGCCTGAAGTACCAGCCGGTCACAGCCGTGGTCATGGGTCGGCCGTTCGCCGAGATCATCAACTATGCCCGCGAGAACTCGATTGACCTGATCTCGATTGCGACGCACGGCCGAAGCGGCCTGTCGCACGCGCTCTTGGGCAGCACGACGGAGAAGCTGATCCGCAAGGCGCCGTGCCCCGTGTTGACCGTGCGCGATCCGAAGCACAAACTCGAGACCACGTAGCACGCGCGCTAGGGTTCAGGGTTCAGGTTCAGAGCCGCGACCGTAAGGGAGCGTTTTCGGATTCGGCAATCCAGTTACCGGGATTTGATCATGCACTCACCCACCGACCCAGCGGCGGCTCACCAGGCGCGATCCTACGACGTGGCCGCCAGCGTCCGCGGCGCGGCATTCTGGGCCTTTGTCGCGGCGGCGCTGCTGCTCTATTTCAGCTTCGGGCGCGGACTCGAACCACGCGAGTTTACCGATGACAATTGGGCTTGGCACGTCGGTGACCATCTGACCATTTACACGATGCGGATCGGAGGCATCCTCTCGCTGCTGGCTGGTTTAGTTTTGCTGGCAGGATTGCGTGTGGGCCTCGTGCTTGACGGTGTGTTTGCGATCCTGATTGGCCTGGGGCTGGCGATCGGTGGCGTGTTCATCTTCAAAGACGGCGATCGGTTCAATGCAGGCCTCTACATCGTCTTCGGGCTTGTTTTCATCAACGCCGGCCGGAACAGCCTGTCCGAGTATCGGCGCCTCGGCGCGATCGCCGGCGCCGGACCATTCGGGGCGAGCAGCGCCGGCGGTCTGCCGCTGTTTGGCGATGCCCCCAAAGACACACAGGGTCCCGACTAACGCTCCGATGGACAACAATCGGCAATCGGAAATCGGAAATCGGAAATCTGATCTCTCGCGCTATTCGCGCCAAACGCTGATCTCTGCCATCGGCGAGGCCGGCCAGCGGCGCTTGCTCGACTCACATGTGCTGCTGGTCGGCTGCGGTGCCCTCGGATCGGTGCTGGCCGAGACGCTGGTGCGGGCGGGCGTGGGGCACGTGCGGATTTGTGACCGCGACTACATCGAGCCCAACAACCTCCAGCGGCAAGTGCTGTTCGATGAAGACGACATCGCCGCCAATCTGCCGAAGGCGGAAGCCGCGCAGCGCAAACTGGCCCGCATCAACTCCGATGTGCAGGTCGACGCAATCGTTACTGACGTCAACCACACCAACATCGAGCGACTGGCCGATGGGACCGACCTGCTGCTGGACGGCACGGACAACTTCGAGACGCGCTTCTTGATCAATGATCTGGCCGTCAAGTCCGGCCGGCCGTGGATCTACGGCGCCGTCATCGGCTCCAGCGGTTTGCTGATGCCGGTGCTGCCCGGCCGCACGGCCTGCCTGCGCTGCGTCTTTGAAGCGGCCCCGCCCCCCGAAATGAACCCGACCTGCGATACGGCCGGCGTGCTGGCGCCGGCGGTCAACGTCGTGGCATCCATGCAGTCCCTGGAGGCCATGAAGATCCTGGTCGGCGCGCTCGACGACGTGAATCGGCACCTGATCAACATCGACCTGTGGTCCGGGCGCATGACCAGCCTGAACGTCGACGCCGCACTCGAGCACGGCGACTGCGCCTGCTGCAAGCACGCCCGCTTCGACTACCTGGACGGACGCATGAGCAGCGGCACGACCGTGCTCTGCGGCCGCGACGCGGTGCAGCTTACTCGCCCGGGCGGCGCCTCCATCGACTTCGGCAGCCTGGCGGCGCGGCTGAACGCCGTCAGCTCGACGCCGGTCCAATTCAACCGCTTCCTGCTCAGAGCGTCATTCGGCCAGCGCGAGCTGACCTTGTTTGCCGACGGGCGCGCCATCATCAAGGGCACGAAGGACGCCGACGAGGCCAAGTCGCTGTACGCGCGCTACATCGGCGCGTGACCCGCGGGCGTGTGGCATGGCCAAGCGAAGCGCGGCCATGAAGTCCGTCGACTTCTCATGCCCGCGCTGCGCTTGGGCATGCCACACCTCAAACGCGTTCCTCATCTTCGGCCGGGCGGAGGATCTTGACGGCGCGGTTCTCCTTGTGACGGCCGATGCGGCCGCAGAACTTGTTGCGGCCCTCGACCTGGATCACCACGTCGGCGCTGGCAGGTTTGTCGGTCTGGAGGATGTCGCCCGGCGCCAGGGCCAGCAGGTCACCCACGGTGATGGTCGTCTCGGCCAGATAGGCCTGCAGCTCCATTTCGGCCTTCTTCAGCGCCGCGGCTACGTCGGTCGAGCGGTCCTCGGCCGAGGTCTTGCGGCGATAGGCCACCCAGCCCTGCGTGGCCAGCTTGCTCATGACCGGCTCGATCACGTTGAACGGAATGCACAGGCTCATCGTGCCGACGCGGGCGCCCATCTTGATCTCGAAGCCGATCACGACCACGACCTCGTTGGGGGCGACGATTTGAACCAGATGCGGGTTGCTTTCGACTTCCTGAAGCTCGAACTTCACCTCGACCAACGCGGCCCACACTTCGGTCAGGCACTGCAGCGCCCGGTCCGTGATGCGCTTGACCAGCCGCAGCTCGATCATGGTGAGCGGCCGCTGCGGAATGAACATCTCCGAGTTGGAGCCGCCCAGCAGCCGATCGATGATCGGGTAGATGATCAGCGGGCTGATCTCGAGGCAGATCTGCCCTTCCAGCGGCTCGGCCGTCAGCAGGTTGAAGTTGGTCGGGTTCGGCAGCGAGTGAATGAACTCGCTGTAGGTGAGCTGCTCGATGGTGGCCACGCGGACCTCGATGATCGTCCGCAGAAAGCCGGACAGCGACGCGCCCAGGTTTCGCGAAAAGCCCTCGTGAATGCCCTCGAGCGCGCGTATCTGGTCCTTGCTGACGCGTTCGGGGCGTTTGAAGTCGTACGTGCGGACTTCTTTGTGCAACTGCGGATCGTAGGCCTGCTCCGGCTGGGCGGCATCGGCCACAGCCCCGGCATCGATCGCCGCCAGCAGCGCATCCACCTCGGATTGGTCAAGCACTTCAGCCATCGTCTATCGGATTATCGGACAAGCCCGCCGCACGGCTTGACCGCAGAAGGGTTCAGGGTTCGGGGTTCAGGGTTCAGGCCTGGCCGTCGCCCTCTTCCAGACCTCGAAGAAGCCCGGGAAGGACTTCGATACGCAGTCCGGGTCTTCGATCTCGATGCCCTCGATCGCCAATCCGGGCAGAGCGAAGGCCATCGCGATGCGGTGGTCGTTGTACGTGCGGATGCGGGCGGGCACGATGTGCCGCGGCGGACCGATCGTCAGCCCGTCCGAATGCTCTTCGACCTGCGCCCCCAGTCGCGACAGCTCTGCGGCCAACGCACGGAGGCGGTCTGATTCTTTGACGCGCAAGTGTCCCACATTTCGAATGTGCGTCGGGCCCTCGGCGAAACAGGCCACAACCGCCAACGTCGGGACGACGTCGGGCATGTCGGACAAGTCCGCGTCGATGCCGCGCAGGCCACCCCGCGGCCCCTCGACGGTAAGCGTTGCGGGCGCGCGCGCCACGCCGCAGCCCATCTGCTCCAGCAAGTCAACAAAGGCTGCGTCGCCTTGCGGACTGGAACTTCCGAGTTGTTCGACGACGACGCGTCCGCCGGCAATCGCCGGCGCGGCCAGAAAGTACGACGCAGCCGATGCGTCCGGTTCGATGGCGTATTCCGTCGCCCGGTACGCCTGCGGCGCCGGCACGATGATTCGCTGATGCGTCCGCCCAGCACCGTGTTCGCCTGCGTCGGCGGCATGGACACACTGAATGGCGAACGCCTCCATGACGGCCAGTGTCATGCGGACGTACGGCCGGCTGGGCAAGTCGGGTGGAATCTCGATCATCAAGTCGCCGTGCGCCGCCGGGGCCGCCATGAGCAGCGCGCTGACCATCTGGCTGGAGGGCGCCCGGCCTAACGCCACGTGACCGCCTCTCAGCCCGGCCGCGCGGACGATGACGGGTGGGTAACCGGCGCGCCCTTCGTACTGGGCGTGCGCGCCCAGGACGTTCAGCGCGTCGACCAAAGCCCCGATCGGGCGCTCCCTCATGCGGGCCGAGCCATCGATCCGATAGACGCCGGCCCCCAGCGCCGCCAGCGCCGTCGCGAAGCGCACCGTTGCACCGGAATCCCCGCCGTACAGGTCCGCATCCGTGGCGGGCACGTGGCCACCGGACCCGTGCACGACAGCCGTTGCCGCTGGCTCATCGACGGTCAGCTCGAATCCGAGCGCCGACAGGACGTCGACCAACAAGCGCGTGTCATCGGCGATGAGCAGGTGTGAGAGCCGGCTCGTACCATTAGATAGCGCCGCCGCGACCAAGGCTCGAATCGTCAGGCTCTTCGAACCCGGCAACCGGACGCGCGCGTCTAACGGTTCTCGCGCTGGAGCCAGCCGTTCGACCTTCATTTCCAAAGGGTAGGCCGTGCGGAATCCGATCGCAACGTCAAATCGCCGTGCGCGAGGCGTAGCCCGCCGAGTGGGTGGCATGGGCAAGCGGCCGTTTGCTTGCCCGTGCAGACCAGGCGACATTCTCTCGGCACCACGGGCAAGCGATCGTCGCCAAATGCCGCGACGATCGCTTGCCCATGCCACCCCCGTAGCGCATTGTCGCGTTCGGCGACTTAGCCGGGTCCGTCGGGCGGCGCGCTGGCGACGGATGAGCCTCTGGCCCGCGCCTCTTCGAGCAGGTCGGCGACGCCCGGCGCTTTTGGATCGAGCGTCAGCGCCCGTTCAAGATGCGGCAGAGCGCGGTCGGTGAGTTTCAGACGGTAGTAGAACTTGCCCAACTCGGCATGTGCCAGCGCACTGTCCTTGTCCATGCTGACCGCTTGGCGATAGCGAAGCTCGGCGGTATCCATGTCGCCGCGCTGCTCGTACTCGTGCGCCAGCCAGACTTGCTGCCGGACGGACGGGCCCACGTACTTGCGGGCCCACTCTGCCAGGGCCAGGGCCTGTTCCGACTCGCCTTTGAGCTCCAGCGCGTTGTTCTTGCCGATGATGGCCGGTTGGAAGCCGGGACGAGCATTGGTCGAGCGCGTGTAACACTCGACGGCCTTGTCCAACTCGCGCTGGGCGGCCGGCGTGTTGAGCTGCTCGAATTGATCGCGGGCGAAATACAGGCAACAATCGCCCAGATCATGCAAGTTCACGGCGTCTTCCGGCTTGAGGCGATGTGCTTCGCGGAACAGCCCGCGGGCGCCGGCGTAGTTGCCGGCCACCATCTGACGCAGCCCCTCCATTCGGAGCCGCTCGAACGACGGGTCCGGTCCGGCACATCCCGCAAGCCCCCAGACGCCAAAGAGGGTCAGAACCACTCGACCGCCCGCGCAACGACGACATGCACGCAGCATGGCAAGACTCCTTTCTTTACCAGGGGAGCGCGGCCGTCCTCGGCCGCCGGCGGGCGAGGACGCCCGCGCTCCAGTCCATGCAAAGGCTGAACCGCGCATGGACCGTCCACGCTTTGTCATTCTACACCACGTGCAAGCCCAAGGCGAGCACTGGGACCTGATGCTGCAGACCGGTGCCGTGCTGGCGACTTGGCGCCTCGCCGCGCTACCGGATGCCAACACTGGCAGGGCCGTTCCGGCAGAGGCCATCGGCGACCACCGCCTCGACTATCTGACCTACGAGGGGCCGCTCAGCCGTGACCGCGGCTCGGTGCGGCGGATCGACGAGGGACGCTATGCGCTGCTCGAGCAGGTGGGAACGCATTGGACAATCGACTTCCAGGGTCGAATCCTCCGCGGCACGTGGAGGCTGAACGAACGCGAACTTCGCCGCATCTGATCCAAATGACCGTGCGCGATACGTAGCGATCTGGGGTGGCATGGCCAAGCGCTAGCGCGGCCATGCCGTGTGACTTCTTGCCCGCTCCCGGTGCGCCGGGATTGGGCATGCCACCCGTGGCGTAAGCCCGCACACGGTCGCTTAGTGGACGGGCTGAATCGTCAATCTCAGCTCGCCCTCGGCGATCGTGACGGCCTCCACGTAGAAATCCGCGTCGTCGAACAAGTCGGCCAAGGCGACGGCCAGATCGGGCCGCTCCCGCCCTGCCGGACTCGGCTCGAGCAGGCGTGCGATGCCGGGCGGTATCTTTCTCGGATCGATTCGGCGCACGGCGTCCAAGGAGCGGAGTCGCTCGATGAGCAATCCGGTCGGCAGACCGAGCGATCCGATCTGGAGACCGGCCAGGCGCACCGTCGGCCCGTCGCGCGACGTGCCGGTCGCGAAATGAGCGCTGAGGATGCCTTTCCAGCCGTCGCGGTCATAGCGGCCGGCCACGATCATCCGTCCGTTGGAGAATCGAACGATCGGGTCGAGAAGCCCGCGCGGCAGCCAGTCGGCAGACTCGGGATAGATCTCGGCCCGGGCGACGATCCACTCGCTGATCGTGCGGTCACTGATGCGGAACTCAAACGGCCGGCCGCCGGCTAGCCCCGCCCGGAACCGGTCAACCGCATCGGTCAGGCTGTCGCGCACGCGCTGGTGCTCGCTCCGGTCGTCAGCGACGCACACCGGTACGTACCAGCCTGGTATGTGCTGCGCCGTTAGAAACAGACCCAGGCCAGCCCCGAAGGCAAGGACCAGCAGCACGCCCACGCCCCAGGCGGCACGGCGCAGCCAGCGCCGCTGCCTCGCCCCGCGCGTGATGGTCGTCGGCCAGCGCATCCGCATATGATACCGGGACGCGGGAGGTTGCGACGATGGCCGCGCGCCACGGATTCCAGGACGCGATCGCACAATATCGCCATACGTTCGCGCCCAACCTCCACTGCCTGCTGACACATGCCCCCGCGTCGATCGTGCCCGATCTGATGAATCACGGCGCACGATGATGCGCCATCGGGGTGGCATGGGCAAGCGATTGTCGCGGCTGGGGTGCATGTCCGGTCTTGCCGCCCGCCAAAGGCAGGAGGATGTATCTGCCGTTCGCCCGTAGGGCGCGCGGTCGTTGCCAGGGACTTCAGTCCCTGGAAGGCGCTGATCTATTTTCCTCCGCCCGGAGGGCGGGCGAATGCCGGGATCGCAAGCGGTCGTCCGCCCTCCGGGCGGGAAGAGGGAAGGAAGGCCGGCCACCAGGGCCTGAAGGCCCTGGCAACGGTCGTGCGCCCTTCCGGGCGAAGATGTTCGAACTGCCGCGCAAGACCG
>Ga0187892_10001717_pt1 | contig 48071 bp, 41 predicted proteins | sample MA1701073metaG_FD_139345 | JGI IMG/M metagenome (GOLD analysis project Ga0187892, IMG submission 139345) | Bio-ooze microbial communities from a basaltic lava cave in the Kipuka Kanohina Cave System on the Island of Hawaii, USA - MA170107-3 metaG ...
GGGTCGGCGCGGGCGTTGGCGTCGGCGTCGGGGTCGGGGTCGGCGTCGGGGTCGGCGTCGGTGCCGCGGCAATTTTGATCAGTGTCGAGGAGGCCTTGCTACCTCCCGGGCCGGTGGCCGTCAAGGTCACCGTGTAATCCCCTTTCGACGTATAGACGTGCAACGGCGACTTCGCGGTGCTGGTCCCATTGTCTCCGAAGCTCCACGCCCAGCTGGTGACTTGGCCGCTGGTCGTGTTGTTGAAGGTGACCGTCGTGGGTGCCGTTCCGCTGGTAGGGCTTGCGCTGAAGCTGACCACCGGAGGAGGATAAGGAATGGTTGCGCTGACTTCGTTCGAGTGTTTGCTTTCCAGCTTTGCAGCGTCGTACGCCGTCACCGCGAAGTAGTACTTCGTCCCTTCGAGTAGACCATTGACCACGATGGTGGTTGTGTTACCCACCTCGTTGCGATTCGAATAGGTGCCTGTCGCCTCGCCGGAATAGACGGCATAACCGGCAGCACCCGATACAGGATCCCAGGCAAGAGTGAGTGATGCCGAAAGCGCATCCCGCGTGGCGAACGAGCCGGTAGCTGCGATCGCGGCACTCAACAGCGCCCTGCGAACCTTGATAATGTGCATGGTCACCACTCCTGCTTGTGAACCCGCTGGACTTCCTTAGCAACCTGCAAAGATCCCAAAACAGCCGTCGAGAAGGATCATGAGAAACGGCCTCGCTGGCGCAGGACGGTCGCTGACTTCGCGCCTTCACCGCCGCTTGGGCCCCCTGCCTCTCCTCGTCGGTTTCGTCGTCGTAGAGCCCGCAGTAATCTTGATGGGCGACTCGAAAGTCTTGCTCACCGTGCCTCCTGGGCCCGTGGCTTTCAATGTCACCCAGTAGTCCCCCGGTGTGGAATAGACGTGGGTCGGCGACTGCCCGCTGCTGGTGCCGCCGTCTCCGAAGCTCCACGCCCAGCTGGTAACCTGACCGGTGGTCGCGTTGCTGAAGGCCACTGTCGTTGGTGCGATCCCACTGGTAGGGCTCGCGCTGAAATCGACTGCAGGCGCCGTATAAGGCGGTGTCGCGTCGACTTCGTTAGAGTATGAGCTCTCCAGCCTGGCTAGGTCATAGGCGGTCACCGCGAAGTAGTACGTCGCTCCTTCCAGTAGACCCTCCACCCTGACAGTGGTCACGGCGCCTACGTCGTTGTGGTTCGAATAGGCACCCATCGCTTCACCGGAATGAACGATGTAACCAGCAGTGCCTGTAGCCCCCGGATCCCAAGCAAGAGTTACGGACGCGGCGAGCGAATCCGTAGCAATGAACACAGCGACAAATGCGATCGCAACGCTTGACCGTGCCGTGCGAACCTCAGTGGAGTCCATAGTCGCCACCCCTGGTTGTCCTCGAACCCGCCTGACTTCCCAAAGAGGATGCCAGCCAGTAGCCAACAAAAGGGCGGACAAGCGCGGTGCGTGGAAAGACCAGCGCGGCCGGGAGAGATGCCGCGCAAGGCGCCCGTGTCAACGAGCTAGGGACCTCGAGCGGAACTCACCCCTGTCGCTCAGGAGGTGTGCCGGGCACACCCACACCGCGCGCTCGCCTGGCAGCCACGCCGCCATGTCCCCGAAGGGATTTAGGCCATCGGCTTTGCGTCCCATCCTTTCGGATGAGTTGCCCTTTCAGGCTTCGACGCTCTTCGTCGTAATCCAACGGCGAGTCGCACCGTTGGTTGCGACGTGGAGCGTCAGTGCCCGTGAAGCAAGTTGCGTACTGCTCGGCGGGTGTCGGGTGGAAACAAGGACTTGGATAGCCAGTTGGCATGAGGTGCGTCGCTTCACCGCGACGACCGTGACACCCGGCGTTCGCTACTGGCGCGACTTGATTCGGGCGAAAGCCAGTCGCAATCGGCCTCAGAGAGGCGTGGTCATATCGGCCTGGATTTCCTTGGCGCGCGCGGTTGCAAATGCGTACCCCGTCGAGAGAACCTTTGAAGACTGCTGAGCATTGTTGTCCGCACCGATCCGGAAAGGATTGCTGCGTGGGGTGGTGGCCGCCGGAAGCGACGCAGTCGTTACAAGCGGTGGTTCGCGCGCGCGGGGCCAGGGCCGGACGCCGGTCCGCGCCTCCCTGGCAGTCAGCTGTCGTCGGGCGCCGACGATTGCCAAGCGGCCGTGCCAAGCGGTCCAAGGCCAGGTTGTTCCCCCTCACCTGCTCGCGGGTGCTGTGCGCAGGCAAGCCCCCCGCCGTTGCGCAGGCGACCGTTTCTTGAGCGCCGAAGCTCTCCAGCGGTTGGTAACTCCAAGTCACAAGGGGCCCGGCTCGCATTATGCATGCTCGAGGATGGCTCCTCGCATCATCATGGCCGACCTTTATGCAAGTTGTGTATCAGCGTCGAGCCCTATAGCATTCTTGCTGGGCCGTCGCTGGCCATGAGGTGGCGGGAGTCTGTCTTTGTTAAAACGACCTGGTGGATAGACCGATGTCACCGCCCGGACCAAGAATACTCTACGTCACGCCTTACTGGCCGCAGATACCTGGTTCGGCTTCGGAGTCGCGAGCAGCGCATATCGGGCGGGCGTTGCAGCAGATCGGTGACGTCGATGTGCTGCTCGTTGACGCAGAATGCCGAAACGACGATGCGCAGAGTACGACTGAGGCCAGGATCCTGAACTGGCTTCCAGTTCAACCGGCTCCGCCCAAAGGTTTGCTGGCAAAGCTGCAATGGGCTTTCAACCCACGGTCCATGCTTCCGCATGGACCTGGCGTGGACAAGGACTGGACCGAGCGCGTTGTTCAGACCGCGGAGCAGTACGATCTCGTCTGGTTCTTCAAGCTGCGCACCGCCAACATGTTTCCCCATGTCGCATGGCGACGGTCAGTGCTCGACATAGATAACCTGCCGAGCACATACGAACGCTCGCTGCGTGGTTGGAAGCGCCCGGCAAGCGATCAATTGAAGGGCGTGATTCGGGCTTTCAGTTGGACACGGCGTGAGCGTCTTCTGGACGAGCGCTTTACGCTCCTGGTAACGTGCAGTGAAACGGACGCGCAATATCTCGGCACTCTAGGCGTCCGCTCTCGGGTGCATGTTATTCCCAACGGCTTCGATCGGCCCTCGAGTGTTCCCGTAAGAACCCCGGCCAATCCGCCGCGAATCGGCTTCATCGGCGTGTTCGACTACGAACCCAATGTGGAGGGAATTCGTTGGTTCGTGACTCACTGTTGGTCGCGCATAAAGCGCGAGATCCCGGACGCACGACTACGGCTCGTCGGTCGCCATAACGACGAGGGCCTGAAGCCGCTTGGAACCGATATCGACGCGCTGGGCTGGCTACCAGATCCCGCCCCAGAGATGATGACGTGGACCGCCATGATCGTACCGATACTCGCGGGGTCCGGCACGCGAGGAAAGATCGCCCATGGGTTTGCCATAAAATGCCCGATCGTCGCCACACCCATAGGCGCATACGGGTACGGGGCCGTCGACGGCCGGGAAATATTTCTAGCGGATTCGCCCGAGCGCTTCGCGTCAGCTTGCATTACTGCAATCCGGCAACCACAGGTCGCCGAGGACATGGCCGAGCGTGCGTGGGAGATGTTCAATGAGAAGTGGAGTTGGGACGCGATTCAGCAGCGGATTGTTGCGGTGGCAGAGGACTGCCTGAGACGACGATGAAATAGAGTCGGCGTCGCGGCAGTCATCCTCACGCGGCCTGGGTGGAGGGCTCGAGCTTATCGCGGTCGTCAATACTAGTCGTTCCTGATGTCGGTTCCCGCCCCCGCTTTCGAGGACGAATGGCTCCTTAGCTAGCAGGTCCCGTCGAAAGAAGCTCTTACAGCCCACCGGACCCGAAGATCTGCTCCCGCGCCCCCCATGACGCGAGGTGCAGTCTGATTCCGATGCTGTAGGCCATCCGTCCGCTCTTGAGAGACTGTCATTCGACGACATACGCATACCAGGATGTTTCAGCATCTGCGAGAGTTGGCGCACCACCGTGACCTGTTGTACATGCTCACCTTGCGTGACATCAGGATCAAGTACAAGCAATCGGTGATGGGGTTGCTGTGGGCGGTTCTGATGCCAATGCTCATCGTCGCGGCCGGGATCCTTGTCCGCTACGCGTTCTCCACATTGTCTGGCGAGCCGCTGGCTTGGCGGGATGTCGCCGAGGTCTCTGTCAGGGCCGTGCCGTGGGCTTTTTTTGTCGCGGGTCTTCGTTTTGCCACGCTGAGCCTGGTCGCTAACAGCAACCTGGTGACAAAGATCTACTTCCCGCGTGAGCTGTTCCCGGTCGCGGCGACGTGTTCGCAGCTCGTGGATTTCACTGTTGCGTATGCACTGCTCGCAGTGATCCTTCTGGCGGCGGGGATCGGCGTGAGTATGCAGCTTCTTTGGATTCCGGTCCTGATAGGTCTTCTGGTGTCTCTTGTGCTCGCACTTGGCTTCTTCCTGTCCGCCATGGCGCTCTTCTTCAGGGACGTGAAGTATCTGGTGGAGGTGCTCCTGACCTTCGGGATCTTCTTCACCCCGGTTTTCTACGGCGTCGATCTATTTGGAAACTGGGCTCCGCTTCTCCTGCTCAACCCTGTGGCGCCGATTCTGGAGGCCTTCAGCTCTTGTATAGTGCATCATGAAAGTCCAGCGCTCGGCTGGCTCGTGTACAGCGCAGCGTTCTCCCTGCTGGCGCTGGCGCTGTCTTACAGGATGTTCAAGGCTCTGGAACCGGCGTTTGCGGAGAACATCTGACCTTTGAGCGCAGTCATGCACGACTTACCGTTGCGAGTCGAACACGTCTTCAAGAAGTTCAGACGCGGGGAGCTCTACAGCACGCTCAGGGATCTGATACCGGCCGTTACCGCCAAGTTCATGCGCGGCCAGTACAAGGGTTCCCTGGAAGCCCGAGAGTTCTGGGCGTTACAGGATGTGTCCTTTGAGGTCAAGCGTGGAGAAGCGTTCGGAATCATCGGGCCTAACGGCGCCGGCAAGAGCACGGTACTGAAGCTGCTCAGCGGCATCATGAAGCCAACCTCCGGAGCAATCATGGTCTCTGGCCGGTTGTCGGCACTGATCGAGGTCAGCGCCGGGTTTCACCCGGATCTGACAGGGAGGGAGAACATCTATCTGAACGGCACGATTCTGGGGCTAAAGAGGGCGGAGATCAAGCGCCGTTTCGATCAAATCGTAGCGTTTTCCGGCCTCGATGAATTCATCGATACCCCAGTCAAGCGCTACTCATCGGGGATGTTTGCGCGCCTTGGCTTTTCGGTTGCGGCGCATGTCGATCCGGACATCCTGCTGGTAGACGAAGTTCTGAGTGTCGGGGATTTCGCGTTCCGGAGGCGATGTCTGGAACGCATGAATGCAGTATTGAAGGGAGGTACAACCGTCGTGTTTGTCTCCCATAACCTGCAGGCAGTCGCCAACCTGTGCAGCCGTAGCCTCCTTCTGCAGCAAGGACGTGTCGTCCAGATCGGGCCATCCGAGGAGGTACTCCAGGGTTACTTATGCACCGCGCGCGAGCCGCGCACCCGCGACTTCGCTCAAGAGGCCTTCATCGAGCGCGTGCGCCTTCGCGGGCGGGACGGCACCAAGAACCATTTCGAATCGGGAGAGAGAGGATACATCGACGTTGAAGTGAGCGGCACCGCGGCCTGCGACCGCCTCGCTGTAGTCGTCGTGATAAACACGAAAGAGTTCGAGGTCTTCGCCACCTCAACAGAGCGGCTTGGGGCAAACAGATTTTCTCTGCGCCCAGGAGAAAAGGTGATCTGCACGTTCGCGCTTGATCTTCACCTGGTTTCAGGCATCTACTATATCAGTGCCTGGGTACATCGGTATGATATCGACAAGGACTACGATGGATGGGAGTATGCGGAGACGTTCTTTGTGACGGCGCGGCGAGATGTCACAGGCGTTGCAAATCTCTATCCTGAAGCCAGTGTACGCGTGCTCAACGGAGCCTGCGACGCTGCAAACGGGGCCTGAGCCATGAAGGACACCATGCGATGAAAGGTGGTCCGGCGCACCGCGTGTCGGTGGTTATCCCCTGTCACAATTGGGGAGCTAATTGGCCCAGACTGAGGGATGCTATCCGCAGCCAGACATATCCTCACTACGCAGAGTATATTCTGGTCGACAACAACAGCACCGATGCGAGCGTGTCGCTCGTTGCGCCGGATGTCGTGAAGCTCAAGAGCGAGGGATTGAATGTCCGTTTGATGCACGAGGATAGAATTCAAAGCTCATATGCCGCACGCAACACGGGTATCCGATCGGCCACGGCGGACATTGTGGCCTTTACCGACACCGATTGCGTTCCCGAACCCGATTGGTTAGAGCAGCTCGTCCACGGCTTCCGCGACCCTCACCTTTTGCTGGCTGCCGGGAAGATATTGGCCGCCCCACCGACGACAATCCTTGAGGACTTTGCGGATCTTTTCGGTATCCTGTCCGCGCGAAACGCTCAGGAGCATTCGTATCTTCCATTCGCCCAGACCGCGAACATGGCTGTGCGCCGCGTGGTCTTCGAGAGGATCGGCTTATTCCGGCCGCATCTGCAATCGGGAGGTGATGCCGATTTTTGTTGGCGGTTCTTGCACGACCATCCCGGGCAGCGAATCTCTTACCTCGAGAAGGCTGTAATTCGGCACCTGCACAGAAGGACGTGGAGAGAGCTCGGCGAGCAGTTTGTGAAGTATGGCCGCGGCCACTACGTGCTGCACAAGCTTCACGGCGTACCACTACCACGCAAATCGCCTCTACTAGCTCATGGGCCCTGGCTGCAACTCGCAACGTGGATCTGCTGGTCTCTTCCTCGCGAGGTGGTGCGCTGCCTGGTGGCCTCGCGAGACTATCGGCGCGGAAGACTCATACAGGACTTTGCATCGGTGTATTGCGCTTGGTGTTTCCACCACGGCGTTAGCCAGCGAGTGCTACCGGCAAACTTCGAGGCTATTGAGCGGCTGTAGTCCCTTATCGCTGATCAGCCGCTCGGTATCACGAAGTCCAATGGATCCTCACCGAGCTCCCACGGCTCAAAACGATCCTCATCGTGTCGACACTTGGACCGTTACGGAATCGCCGGAGCAAGTCGCGCTCGCGGTCGCCGGTTGAGCCGAGCCACGCCAGAGATGTGCTGCAAAAGCTGGTGCTTGTGCTGAGCGCGACTCTGATCTCAGACCAGATACTGGGACGAGCCGTCACGAGCATCCTGTCTCGCCCGCCTCCTCAGATCATCCAAGAACGGACGTACCGGACACGCTCAGACATCTACCATCATGATCTCAAGAAGCTCGTCAGCTCGCATGCTCTTTGGGGTGGTCGAAACGTTCCGTTCCTTACGAACTCACTGGGTTTTCGGGACGGGACAACAAGAACAATATCGATTGAGTCTAAATCTCACAGGTTGCTGTTCATCGGAGATTCGTTCACCGAGGGTGTCGGAGTCGAATACAAAGAAAGTTTCGTCGGCATAGTTGATCAGAAATTGCGCCGATGTGGTGTGGAGGTTCTAAACGCCGGAGTAGTGTCGTACTCACCCTCGATCTATTATCGCAAGGTGCGCTATCTCATCGAGGAGGTGGGGCTTGGCTTCGCCGAGCTCATCGTCTTTCTGGATGTCTCCGATATCGAGGACGAAGCGATCTACTATGACCTCGATTCCAACGACACGGTCGTGGACAGCCCGCTGAGTCCGGTCAAAGATGTTTTTACGCCGACGGAGCGTGCGCGGGTGGAACGCGACAAGCCGCTCAAGACTCGATTGAAGGAGAGCTCGGTGCTGTTGCAGATCGCCGATTTTCTGAAGGATCGGCTGGTCGAGGGACGGCCCGAAAGATCGGCGCCTATCCAGCCGACTCGGTCTCCCATCGGGCTGGAACGGTCATCGTGGACGTTCGACGATGAGATCTATCGGCGCTACGGAGGGGATGGCCTCGAGCAGGCTCGCCACGCCATGGAACTGCTCCTTGAGCATTTGCGTATCCATGGGAGGGAGTTGACGCTCGTTGTATATCCTTGGCCGGATCAGATCGCGGCGAGAGACGAGCGGTCGAGGCAAGTGACCTACTGGAAAAGCTGGGCCGCGAGACGCCGCGTTCGCTTCGTCGACCTTTTTCCCAGCTTCATCCGTGATGCTGACCCCGATCGAGTTCTCGATCGATACTTTATCCATGGGGACATCCATTTCAACGAGGAAGGTCACCGACTGGTCGCGGAGCACTTTCTGCGGACCCGTAGCGATCTTCGGACTCGATGCGACAGCCCCGCGTCTTCCGATCGACCGCGGGTCGGGCCCGTACCGGACGGAAGTGCGGCGTGACGACGAGCGCAGGCGAGCTCGGAGTTCGAGCCACCTGCCCTGCCCTCTTGTTCCAAGAATGTAAAAGGATTGTATTACCCATCACCTATCGAGCTGCAGCGCACCTTGAGCCTTCCTCGCCAGCATGATACGGTTCGGGCTCTGAACAGCTGTTTGCGGTTTCGCCCAGCGGCCGTTCCCATCCGCCGAAGGCCTAGGTGGATCCCGATTGATGAACTCGGACATGCCAAGAGTCAGCATTGGTCTTCCCGTGTACAACGGGGAAAAGTATCTTGCGCTGGCGCTGGATTCGTTGTTGAGACAGGACTTCGACGATTTCGAGCTCATCGTCTGCGACAACGCCTCTCAGGACCGTTCCGATGAGATCTGCCGTAGCTACGCGGCCAAGGATCCGCGCATCCGCTATTACCGAAATGATGCGAACATCGGAGCTGGGCCCAACTACAACCGTGTCTTTGCGCTAGCACGCGGCGAGTTCTTCAAATGGATGGCGCACGACGACATTTGTCTTCCCGGCTTTCTGCGACGATGCGTCGAGACGATCAAGTCTGCACCTCCGTCGGTGGTGCTGGTCTACCCGTGGTGCGATTTGATCGACGACGACGGCAAGGTTATCGACCGGGCGCCGGACCGCTTGGAAACCAAATCCAGCCGGCCGTACAGGCGCTTGGGTCGAGTGCTGCGTGGCGTCGGCTATGGATATCCATTGTGGGGGCTCGTGCGGTCCGAAGCCTTGCGCAACACTCGCTTGATGGGTTTTGTTCTCGCGGACCATGTCCTGCTGGCCGAGTTGGCCCTGCTGGGAGAATTCCGGGAGATCCAGGAAGTTCGTTTCCAGTTGAGAATGCATACAGGCAACGCTTGGGCTCTCTGCTCTGAGGAGCAAGGGACGGTCGCTTGGGAAGACAATGCGAAGGCGAACAAGAGATCCAGGCAGGCAATGATGGTCTGGCACGATCCGTCGCTGGCCGAAAAGAAGCTACTGCTTCCGTTTCGCGAGGAAGTTTATCTCCAGTATCTCAAAGGGGTGGCGCACGCTTCGCTTCCCGTTGGCGAGAAGCTGCTCTGTTACCTGACAGTGCCGGCTGTCTGCTATTGGCGCCGCCTCCGAAACTTCGTATCGACTTGGAAGCGCAGGATAGTGAGGACGGCGCGCAGCTCCGATCGCTCCAAACACAACGGGAGCGCGGCCGAATGAGGTGTCGCGAGCCTGAATAGATACTTCGCGACCAGTAAGCAATGAGCAGAACCAGCATCTACAGCGTCAGCGATTGGGTCGAAGTCCGAAGCAAGGAGGAAATCCTCAAGACGTTAGACCGAAAGGGCCAACTGGAAGGATTGCCTTTCATGCCTGAGATGTTCGCGTTTTGCGGCAAACGCTTCAGGGTAGCGAAACGCGCGCACAAGACCTGCGACACCGTCAATCAGACGGGCGGACGACGCATGGCGAGCGCCATTCATCTCGAGGGCGTCCGCTGCACAGGAGAGGCGCACGGCGGCTGCCAGGCACTATGCCTTATCTTCTGGAAGGACGAATGGGTAAAGCCGATTGATGCGGCGGGCCATGCGTCCGAAGGTCCGGCAAGCGCGCCCGAGCCACCCATTGGAACCCAATGCACGGAAGACGACGTTCGTGCCGGAACTCACGCGCATCCGCCATCATCAGCCGGGGAGCCCCACTACGTCTGCCAGGCGACCCAACTGGCTGATGCCACCGCACCGTTGCCCTGGTGGAGCATCTCCCAATATGCGGAGGACTATGCCTCTGGAAACGTCAGCCTGCTTCAGCTGACTAAAGGTGGAATCTATTCGCTAGCCTACCACCTCATCCAATCCGGTATTGGGTTGGGCCCCCCACTGCGCTGGCTTTACGACCAGTTCCAAGAACTGCGCGGCGGCGTACCCTTCCCGAGAAGACCCGGTGCCATTGCTCTCGACCAACCCACCCCCGCGGGCAGCCTTAAACTTCAGCCAGGGGAGCTGATCCGCGTCAAGTCCTATCGAGAAATACTCGCGACTCTGAATAAAGAGAATAAGAATCGCGGCTTGTATTTTGACGCCGAGATGGTGCCCTACTGCGGCGGCACGTACCGTGTGCTCAAGGTCGTCCACCAGATTCTCGATGAAAAGACCGGCCGAATGCAACGAATGAAGAGTCCTTGCATCATTCTAGACAGTGTAGTGTGTCAAGCGCGATACAGTACCTGCAGGATGTTCTGCCCGCGTAGCATTTATCCCTACTGGCGCGAGCTGTGGCTCGAGCGTGTGCCTGAACATCCGTGATACAAGATCCCTCACGAAGATCCGCGATCCCTCAGGAAGCTTCGTGCACCACGACCATGAAGTACACATCGGATTGGGTCAATGCCAAGACCATTCTGTCGTTTGTCGACAACATGAAAGGCCGAATACTCACATGCTTGTCCATAACCCATGAAACGCCGATCTCGGGAAGATAACGACCGAACTGAGCAACCCACTGTCACCTCTCGAAGACTGCGCAAGTAAGGTGCGTTTCCCTAAGCCGTTGTTCGGGTGCCAATTCAGCTACAGGCATGACCCGTGCTCTCACGCGACATTGGCATAGGTCGAAGCACGTATTCCTGAACCACTTTGGTCATCTCAACGTCTCGCGTTCGCGTGTTATGCCACTTGATTTCTTCTTGACAACTGCGGCGGACCTGGATGGCCAATACTGCGACAAACAGATGCTGCTGGTAACCCTAGGTGGTTGGCTGTCTGCGATCGGATTGGGTTGATACGGTTTTGCAACCCCGTTTACAAACCCCAATTGATTCCGCGCGCAAAGGTTCGAACCCCAGACGGCCTCAAAGCACGGGTGAGCATAAAGCCTCCTCTCGGAGAGCACTTGCAAGTGTTGCGAAGTATTAGAGCTTACAGTTAGCGAGGAGAGCCCCATGCACCGGCTAGGAGTAGTTGTGTTCGTCCTGCTTTGTTGGGCATCAGCCGCACAAGCCGCCTGCAGCGGAAGTGGGACTGCCTGGAATTGCACGGCTGGCACGACACCTGCGCAGATCAATTCCGCCATAAGCAGCGCGTCGGATGGGGCGACGCTCACCTTCGCTGCTGGGTCTTACACTTGGGGCGGGGGAACGATTATCAGCCCATCTGCCAGCAAGGCCGTAACGCTGATCTGCGCGACAGCGCTGGCTTGCGATGTCACTTGGAGCGGGATTGTACTCACGCTGCCATCGGGCGGCACGACCAGCAAGCTCTACCGCATCTCCGGGTTCGACTTTGTCAGCGGCAGCGGGAATTGGTGGTTCCAGTGTCCTGGTGGAAATTGCCCAGAAACAACAATCGAGCAGTTTCGCATCGATAACAATCGCTGGACGCTATCCGGCAACCAAGCCCTGCTGCTGTCGGACAACGCCTCCATTCACAACCTGCATGGAGTATGGGACCACAACACCGTCAATATCAACTCCATGACCGTCACGCCGTGGCAGTACATCGGGGCGACGGACCTATCGCCGACGAACGGTCGCCTGGCTTCGTCCTCGAATATGTTTTTCGAGGACAACACGATCACTGCGACCAGTTCCTCTGGAGGCGTAGGTGTAATCGATGGCTGGCACGGAATGGGCATTGTGTGGAGGTTCAACACCGTGCAGAACGCGAGGGTCGTGCTGCACGGCGTTCCTCATTCCTGGGGACCGGCCAATTGGGAGGTCTACCACAATTCCTTCACGAACAATTCGAGTGCCGACTTCCCGGATTGCTACCGTCATGTCCATCATCAAGGTTCCGGCACTTACATGGTGTGGGAAAACGCCTTCAACTGTTCCGGCGGGTATAGCGGCAGCATGATCGTAGTGCTGCACTACCGGGCCTTCCAGGACGGCGTGCCCGACTACCCCTGCGACGGCAACGGCGCGGTGGACGGAAACAGATCTCCCACAACAACTTACCGCGGCTACCCGTGCTATCACCAACCGGGGCGTGACTACAACGGGGCGTTCAAGCCGATGTATGTTTGGCGCAACCGCACCGCCGCCGGTGCCAAGGTGGACATGGAAATCAATAGCGGCGGCGGGGTATCGCCGGATTGGACCGATGAGCATCTGGTGTTGAACCGAGATCTCTACAACGCGGTAAGCGCGAATGCACAGACCTCCGCAACGACTCCGTTCAACGGCACCACCGGCATGGGATTCGGGACACTAGCGAATCGCCCAACGACATGCACACCCACCCCGGATAGCCAAGATGCCGGGCAGGGCGGGGTCGGTTATTGGGCTACGGACGGCGGCACGAACTGGAATACGAGCAACGGCAGCGGCAACGACGGCGGGCTGTACACCTGTAGCGCTCTCAATGCCTGGACGCTGCACTACACCCCGTACACCTATCCGCATCCACTGACCACGGTGTCTGGCGGCGGAAGCACAAGTCTACCTGCTCCGACAAATCTACGAGTCGTGCAGTAGCCTACGCCAAGGGCACGCTCGCCGGCCCGCGGTTCAGACTTCCGACCGCGTGACTCGCGCTAGCGGCCGCGCCCCGTTTCTTGCCCATACTTGATGGCATACCACTTGCCCCTGATGGTCGTCCCGGCGTCGATCCAGCTTTCGGGAACAAGTTCGCTCCAACGATGGTGAAGATGGCACCTCAGCATCAGGTCGCCTATTCGGGTCAGTGGTACAAAGTACCGGGGCACTTCAAAACGTTGAAAGCCATGATGCACCTTGAAAGCCCCAAGGCCCCGTCGACTCCACATTCCATAGTGCAAGTATTGCACTTCACTCTCCGCGCAGATCTCCACTGCTTTAGCGATCAGAGCGTTTGTGGGGGCTTTGTCTCGGTGAGCCATCTTGGAGATGATTTGCATCAAATTGGCTGCGCCGTCGCCGTGCACCAGCTTAATGAAGCCAACTAGCTCATCTCTAAGGAAAGCGCCAATGAACTGACTCCTAGCCAGGTAGGTAGCGTGGTCCTTCTTAACGGTTTCGAAATCTTTCCCATAATGTGCAAACCGTTTCCCCTGTCTTATGGGGGATTCATTGTATATCTCCAGAATTCCCTGCACCAAATCGTCGTGGAACTTCGCTGTTCTGACCTCAAGGCCCTTTTTTGTGGCCTTTCGTATCATGTTCCTGGTCTTGTCAGAGATCTGGGTTTTCCACCAACGATCGTACGTGGCTATCGGGAGAACGGCGATACTATCCCATTCCCGCTGAAACGGGTACTTTGGCTCTCTCTCGCGGACTCGTTGTACGAAGGTGAATAGGTCGGCCCGGATCCTGGCGTCCCGGAGCTTGACGGCAAAGCTTGGTGGGTCTTCGAGCGAGTCATAGTATTCCGCGCGCAGCTTGGCAGTCTTTACGAGGCGACCCGTAACGACGAGTTCTATGTTCTCAACCAGCATGATTCCCACCTACGTAGCGACATGTTCGTTCTGGAGCTCGTAGTTCTGCTGGGAGAGGATGCCTCGCATAGACACGTCTGCTCGGTAGGACGACGTTAGGCCGCTGCGTGCCTCTACTACGCGTCAAGCCAACACTCCCGGTTCTATGCACCCTAGCGATACCATACCCGCGACTTTCATAGCAACCGAATCGCGATCTGGATATTGTGAGGTGTCGATGCGACCACCTCGTAGTTCCGCCTGTACGCAGCGCAGTAGTCCTCAAGGGCGCGAAACTCATCCAGAAGGCTCGTAAACTCATCGAAGATAATGATTGTGCCGTGTTTGGCGATGCGATCGACCTGTGTCAAGACATAGAGGGTAGCGGAATAGAGGTCGCAGTCATTGTGGACAACTGCGGTACGTCCTCCGCGGTAGTCCTTGAGGAACGGAGCCAAAGTCTCCCGGAAGAGCCCCTTATAGAACGACACTCGCCCGTCAGCGATTCGCGGGAGCGCTCCGCCTGCATCGAACGTTCCCTCCTTCACGGTTCCAGAGAACTTCTGCCACGCCTCAGGATGCCCGGTGAAGGTATCGAAACCATAGAATCTTGAGTTAGGGTTCGAGTTCAGCTGGACCCACGCCATCAGACTCTCTCCTCGGTAGACTCCGAACTCGAGATAATCGATCTCTCCGTTCCCTAAGACTTCTTTGTTAACGTACTCATAGAGAGCTTCCCGATCACCAAGAATTCTGTAGGATCCCGCCCGAGTCTGGCGCCATCTCCGAAGGCTGCCTACGTAGGTCAGATAGCGCAACGTTCGAGACTCGGGGATCACGCTGTGTGCTACGCCTCTTAGGACCTGTTTCATGATAGTGTGATCCTGACGCTCGATGCTTGCCCACGTGGCCTTCGCAGAGATCCTCGCCCGATATTCCATGTTGTGTCCTCGCACTGTCTCTCGATGCAGCGAGACCCTCGAAGGCGTTTCCGAAGCTGGCAGGAAGTCGAGTCGTCGGAAGCGATATTCGTCATGGGTCTGCCGTGGCGGCAACGTCGGCGACGAGTTTTTCTATCCTTCGAAAGCATGCGAGATATAGAGCGGGAGAGCCCCCCTGAGGATCGGCGATATCCAGCGGCCTTTGCTTATCGGGGACCACCGCAGAAAGGAGAAAGAGCTTTCCGCGAAGGTTCGGAAACCGTTGCGCAAGTTCAGCAACATGTCTCCGTTCAAAACACAACACGATGTCGACGTTACTCATTTCCTTCAAGGCGCGCGTCACGCTTTGCGAGCGCAGCTTCGAGGCGTCAATCCCAAGGCGCCCCCTGAGGTAAGCCTCCGCCAGCTTGCTCGGACGTCGCCCCGACATTCCTAGTAGCCCAGCCGATTGTACACGGGTGAAGCCGTGCGCTTTGAAAAGCTGTTCGGCAACGATGCTACGATTGATGTTACCTTTGCAGACTACGAGCACCGTGCTGGCTCTGCTGAGCATGCCCACCTCGGGGCGCGCTGTCGTTGCGTCTCGAAAGGCCGACGAGAAATGCACACCTATCTTGCTGGCGAGCCGCCTGATGTAGGTATCGACTTGACGGATCCCCGGAACCGGATCGTCCAGACGTTCTATGTCGAACCGCTCTCTTCCGATCAGCACACGCCCCAAGGAGGCGATCCAGCCTGCAAAGAGCTTCGCTCCCGCCCCCTTGGTCAACTGCCTAAACATCCACGCAATGTCCATCTGGAGATCGCGCGTGTAGACTGCCTTTGTTGGAAGGCATATCCGCGGCCTGTCGTACCCTTCAAATGCGTCTATTAGCAGTTTCGGAAAGTCGACGCCAGCGAAAATGTCCAGCGACATTGAATCCCACGGACGACACCGCAGGTCTGTCAGCCAGAGGTCGGCGTCAGTCGCCTGGCACTCCATCATCATGAACCCTGTCCAGCGGAATTGTCGGGCGATGGTTTCGACGATCGATAGAAGTCGCGGAGTGACTTCTTTGACCGTTCTGTAGGAACTGCAGCGCCCGTTGCTCACCACATTGTGCAAATACGAAGTGACGCAGACCCCGAGCAGTTGACCGTCTAGCGCGCAGAACCCCAAACCGACGCACGCGCCCCGGATCGGCGCTTGCAGCATCACGTCAACGCGCGGCAAGTCATCACGAAGCTTCGCATCTAACTCATCTGCGGTGCGCACCTCGCGTGTGGAAAACCGCTGGGGTTCGTCATCGACTATAGCAGTCGAGACCACCGGCTTCACCAGACACGGAAGCAACGGCTCTGATGGCGTCTCACTGCCGCGCTTGACCAGAACCGTCGGAGGTTGAGACAGTCCGACCGATCTGGCAACGCCCAAACTCTCGAATCTGTCGCGAGCTATTGCAAAGGCATCTGGGTTGGGCCCAACCACGCGCGTCATCGATGAGATGACTTCATAGTTGCAGTATGTCAGCTCGCATGCCAGATCATCAACGGGGACCATGTAATCATAACCGCCATGACGAAGGAAGGGGAGCAACTCAGCGACATACTGACGGACGCCCCACTCCAATGAGCCGATGTGCGCGCTCTTCGCGCAGTACCGCGAGTGATCGGCAGGGGTCCGCTCCGGAGAGAGTCGTAGGATTGTGATTCGATGCCCTGCCTCACCCAGGGATCTGCAAGTTTCCAGAGCCGCGGCCCCGCTCGATCCGAGAAGAAGAATGTTCCGAGACTTGCTGGACATACCAATGTGCTGGCAGGCCGTCGGCGCGGGCTTGAGGAGGAGACTGCTCAGTTTGTCTTGACCAACTGGTCGCAAATGGTATTCCAGCAATCGCTTACAAAGACGCGCCAGTCCTCTGACCGCCAGTTGTAGAAGGAGCTTCGTCGATGAGGGCGAAGGAGCCTAGCAAGAGTCTCCCAAGGGGTAGGCCATCGCCGGATAGCTTCAGAGTGAGACCCGCGCAAGACGAAGAACAAATGCATGAACTCTCTGCCTACGTGGCGACACACGATCCCCTCCTTTTTGTTCGCAGAGTAGGTACAGCGGACCTCTGGGTCCAAGGCGAGCTTCACCGTCCATGCGGGGTACTCCAAAGACTGCCTCCGGGATAGCGCCATGCTGCCCCACGCGCGACCGTTGAACTCAATGAACCAAGGCCGCCCATCGTCCGTTCTAAGCAATTCCACCATGAACATGCCGCGCCAGCCGCAGGAACTGACAAAGGCTGTAACGGATGCCTTTAGACTTTCCGGTACCGCCGCAGAGATGCAGGCGCTCGACCCCGAACCGTGCGGGTTCATCATGCGCAAGCGACGGTGCGCGCTCCATGCCACCACTCCGTTCTCAGTCGCCAACCCAAAGACACCTTCGCCGGTGCCCTCGAGGAAAGGCTGTACCAGCAGAGGCGGACTCCCGTTCCAGGCTGCCCTTGCGAGCGCAAGCTCCGCCTCGTTTGCGCAGATCCAATTCCGCCCCTTGCGCAGACGTCCGCCAGCGAGCGGCGACGCGCTCGATGGTCGAAGGATGACAGGAAAACCGGTCGTACAATTGGAGAGTTCTTCCGATGTCGACGCTAAAAGGGTGGCAGGTACGTTGAAACCCGCGGCTGCAGCCATCTCGATCTGCTTCCACTTGTCCAGAGCGAGATCGGCGCAAACTCCGCCAGGCCCGGCGAGGATCCACCCCGTACGGGGAAGTACTCGACTGCACATCCACACCGCCGAATCATCGAGCGGTAGCAAAACGTGACACCGGTTTCCAGACTGACGGACACGCGCTAGCACTCCCGCCACGTCCGATAACGCCGCCGCCCAATCTTGTTCCGGTGGAGTTATCTCGTGAATCGTGACGTGGCGGCTGTGTCGTATGGCCGCGCGGTGACCCCTTCGCGAGAAAGCTATCACCTTGAATCCTGCGTCGATCAGACTCCAAAGCACCTCAGGCGCAGAGAGTGCCTCGGCAAATCCGATGGCGACCAGGACTTCCGCAGGTTTTGCGCACTGCCCGACCATTCGACCACCCCTCAGCGCTCGCGGACGGGATTGATTCGAAGTAGGGCTAGAACGCGACCGGCATGGTCACAGAACTTGATGCAGTATTTCATGAAGACGTGCTGCCCCATCAACAGTGTGAACGGCAGGATGAGTGAATAGGCGGGCACAGCTACAATGGATCGAAGTAACAGGCCGGTTCGGCCGACCGGGTGCTTGAGAATGTTCTTTCCTCGGAGCATCGCTCGCTTGAGCATGTAGGTCCGCTCCCACCGCGTCGGGGGGACAATCTCGTAGATGATGCCGTCGTTGCACCATCGAAAAAGATGGCCTTGCTGCGTCATCCGCAGAAAGAAATCCTTGTCTTCCCCGCCGTTCCCAAACTCAGCTTTGAATACCTCCCCCACCCCGTCCAGGATGGTTCGGCGGAAGAGCACGTTGCCGGTCCGGCATTCCTCCCAGTGCATCACATGCCCGGCTGGGTACTCCGGGCGTTCGCAGAAACGCCCCTTAAGGATCCAAGATGGGGGATGCTCGTCGAAGTGTGGCCGGACGGGTCCGAGGACGCCCGCCGCCCCATAGGCTTCGCAGCTCCTGAGCATCATCAGTAACCAGTCCGGCTCGGGGAACTCGTCATCGTCGATGAAAGCGATGAAATCTCCCCGCGAATGTGCGATTGCCTCGTTGCGAGCCAAGGCGATATTCTGGCGCGGTTCAGAGCTGTAGTTCAGGTCGACGCGACTTGTCGCTGCGAAGTCGACCACCACCGGCCTAGCGGAGAGCTCGGCGTCGTTGTCCGTTACGACGATCGAGTAGGTAAATTCATTCTCTGTTCGCTGCTGGTTAAGGCGGTCCAACAGTCGCTTCAGCAGCAACGGCCGCTCGAACGTACAGATGCAAACACTTATGTGCGGCAGAGGCTCTTTCATCGGCGTTACGGAGCTGACCTGTTGCAGGCAGCCTAGAGTGCATCGTGACTAGCCAGCCGCACTTGCGATGTCACAGCCCCAAACCGTTCACTCATCAGAAAGTCGAACTCGCGCGGATTCTGTGGGTGCGTCATCAGCTCGACCGTAGCTCCCTGTGCCAACCGGATGACTCTATCGAATCGTTCTGGGGGTAGTTGATGCGCCAATGAGAAGAAGTAGTCGGTCAAACGATGCCTGCGCTTCAGGCGGCGGTCAACCAGGCCACGATACCAGCGGTTTACAGGGCTCTTCTCACCGGCTTCGAAAGAGAAGCTGCGGCGCACCTTGGTGCCTTCTGGCAGGATCCTGTTGACGAGCATATTAGTCGCGAGGTGCATATGCTGGTGTCCGTCAAAGTGCGACGGTGCCCTGCCGTAAAGCCGGACGAACTCTGCATGCTGCATCTCAAACACATATCGGAACTTCTCCGCCAGCCACGGGTGGTAAACCAGGAGCGCGTACTTGCTGATGCCGAGAAAGCGGGTAATCTGTCCGTGATGCTCTTGCAATCGTGTCGGCACAGACCGGCCGGAGAATGCTTCCGAAAGATTGATGTGGAGCCCTACATCTATTTCGGAGCTCAGTGCCAGCTCGGCCGCCCTCTCCGAGTCCCGCATGAATACCATGGCGCTCGCCGATGTAATCCGCTTCTTCGCGTAGCAAGCTAGCGCCGCATCCGTTGCGGTTTGCTGCCTCCCGAGGTCGTCGGCGTTGACGATCAACATATGTGAGACACATAGTTCCGTCCGGCGGAACCTCAGGCGCAAAGTCGGTTGCACGAGAGACTTGGGCGGCGCGCTCACCGCTCAGCGGACCAGCATCCGCCGCAGCCGCGCGATCTGCTCCGATCGATGGAACGCTACCAGTTCCGGCGAGACGGGCCGGTGCATTCTCTTCGCCATCGCCCAGAAGTAGCCTAGGATCAGCCACAATCCCCCGACCACGAAAGGCTTGGACTTCATTTGGAAAGTGCCGCGCAAGAGCTGCCACAGCGGATGTCCACCGACATAGTAGTCCTCTTGACCATGGCGGAATCTGGCCATCAACGGGCTGCGGTGGGCAGTACCCATTTTCCGATGGTGAAAGCACGTCTTCTCCGGAAAAGTCTGCGTCTGCCAGCCTTTCATACGAGCGGTGGTCACCGCTACCCAGTCGATGCCGCCGCCCTTGATCGGAACATAGCCACCGACCTCCTCGAAGCACTGGCGCCGAAACATCTGGCACGCGCCAGAGACATGCTGGAGATCGGCGAACCGATGGGCATAGGTGTGGTCGTGCGGGTGGGTGGCGTCTTCGATGAACGGCGTGCCTGCAACACCCAGGCGCGGCATTGCCGCGAACTTTTGCAGCAAGAACTCGTAATAGTCAGGCTCGAACGTGATGTCGGCATCGAGGTTGCCGACGATAGCGAAATCGCCGGACTTCAAGCGATCGTACGCCGCGTTGAAACAGACCGCTTTGGCCGCAAAGCTGCGATCCCGGTGCTCGGGCATGCGCAGCAGCTCGATCCATGGATGCTCGTCAACGAAGCGCCTGACGATCTCATCGGTATTGTCGGTGGAGCCGTCGCTGACTATCACCCAGCGGGCCGGGCGGGCGGTCTGGGCCACCACGGAACGAATGGTGCCCTCGATGAACTGCTCCTCATTGCGGGCCGGGGTCACCAGAACGAATCTCAAGCCACCAGCCCGCCGCTTTGTGTCCACCGCGCCCTCCGTCTTTATCCAAGAGGTTTCATCGAGGGGTTCATTTAAACGCCTCATAGCCCTTGACGCCTCTGCTGAGTTCTGGTGGTAGCGGCTGGTCTTCGCTCAGGTCAAGACAGTGCAGACGACGCCCGTCGGCCTCGCTGTAGCGAAAGCCCGATTCGGGACATGTCAGGACGCCGTTCTTGCCGGGCTTCAGTATATGGCCGTGCCGGCTCATCCAACCCGTCTGCCGGGCTGGGTTACCCACTACGAGCGCATAGTCGGGAACATCCTTGGTCACTACCGCTCCCGCCCCCACAAAAGCATAGCGACCGATTGTCACACCGCACACGATCGTGGCGTTGGCGCCGATCGTGGCGCCGCGCCGGACGAGTGTTCTCTCGTACAGACTGTGGCGGTTGACCTGCGAGCGAGGATTCGTAACATTCGTCAGAACGCAGGAGGGTCCCAGGAAAACGTCGTCCTCGATTTCCAGGCCCGAGTAGATTGAAACGTTGTTCTGGACCTTGACGTTGTTCCCGATGATGGCGCCCCCATCGACGTTCACGTTCTGGCCGAACACGCACCGCTCGCCGATCCTTGCTCCTTTCATGACGTGACAAAAGTGCCAGATCTTGGTGCCCTTGCCGATCACCGCCCCGTCGTCCACCACTGCGGTGGGATGGACGAAATACTCGAAAGGAGGTGAAGCCATGGCTGGGCTATGACCGGCCGGCAGGCGGACGGACGACACAACCTGGGCTACCGATGAGCGCGGCGACAGCACAGCCAGCGGGTTCACAGCTTCGCCATCGGCATCGAGGCTGCGCTGAGCGGCTTGGAGCAGCGACAAGACGGTCAGACCCTCACGTCCGTCGGTCCGCGGAGTGCGTCGATTGCGACAGCACTCGATGAAGTGCTGGCACTCGTCCGTCAGCGGCTCGGACTCCAGCGGCATCACGGGTTCGCCCTTGATCTTGTTGGGGGTGGGCACCTGCCCATTCATCCAAGTGATGTACTGGCGGTAGACCATCAGTTTCTCCGACCAGGGCTTGGTGTCGTCGAACACCGCGAGGCCAGAGGAGCCGACCACCGTCATCTTCTGCTCTTTGAACGGGTTGAGCCAGCTCACGAAGACGTGGGCGCGAACGCCGTTGCGGAACCGCATGGCGGTCAGCGTCGTGTCCGCGACGTCGTGATTCAAGTAGTTTCCACCCGTGCAGCGCACCTGCTCGGGAAGCTGACCTCCGGCCAGCGAGAGAATGACCGAGATATCGTGTGGTGCGAAACTCCACAATGCGTTTTCCTCCCGCCGGATCTTTCCCAGATTCAAACGGTTCGAGGTGATGTATTGAAGCCTGCCCAGATCTCCGGAAGCCACCAGCGCGTGCAGCGCCCGTACGCAAGGGTGGTACTGAAGGAGGTGACCTACCATGAGCACCTTGCCGAGCTTCTCCGCCAACCCCACAAGCTCCTCGCCCTCCCCTTCATCGAGGCATAGCGGCTTTTCCACGAAGACATCCTTGCCGGACTCCAGGCCGGCCTTGGCAAGGCGATAGTGGGCGATCGCCGGAGCTGCTATCACGATGGCATCGACCCGGCTGTCGCTCAGAGCGTCTTCAAACCGTGTCGAGACGCGGATGCCCGGCGCAACCTGGCCCGCCGTCGTGCGGCCCTCTTGCGCCGGATCGCAGACCAACTCCAGGCTGTCGAGTGCATGGAAGTTTCGGACGAGGTTCTTGCCCCAGTGTCCGCAGCCGAGAACGGCGATTCTGGGTTTCATGATCTCAGGGCTTCCGTTTCACGCATGCTGAGCGCAGCGATCACGCGGTCTTGGTCGTCCTCGGGGAGGAACGGATGCATGGGTAGGCTGAGAACCTCGCGCGAGGCCTTTTCCGATTCGGGAAAGTCTCCCCACTTGTAACCCAGATCCGCAAAGACAGGCTGCTCATGGAGGCACTTCGGATAGTAGATGGCGTAGGGGATACCCCCTGTCTTGAGCTGCTCGGCGACGCTGTCCCGGCCAGGCACACGTATCGTGTACTGTGCATAGACGTGGGTGTTTCCGGCGGCCACCTCCGGCACGATGCACCACTCGCGCAGCCGAGCAGAGTAGCGTGCACCGATCCGAGCACGCTCTGTCACTTCCCACTCGAAATGGGGCCACTTGGCCAACAAGACGGCAGCCTGTAACGTATCGAACCGTCCATTCATCCCCAGGAACGGGTGTTGATGGCGCTTCAGGCCGCCGTGGGTGCGGATGGCTCTCATCTTCTCGGCCAGCGTGTCATCATCCGTGAACAGCGCTCCTCCGTCTCCGTAACACCCGAGCGGCTTGGCCGGGAAAAAGCTGGTGCTGCCGACAGTGGTGACCCCGCAGCTTCGGCGACCATGCCGGGTCGCGCCAAAGCTCTGTGCTCCGTCCTCGATGACTGGTAGGCCGTGCCGAGCGGCGATGGCGTTGATGCGATCGTAGTCGGGCATCTGCCCGAAGAGACTCACGGGCAGCAGCGCCCTAGTGCGGGGCGTGATGGCCGACTCGATCGAATCCGCGTCGATGTTAAACGTCGCGGCTTCGATATCGACAAACACAGGCTTGGCCCCGACCAAGCCGATGGCTTCAACCGTACTGATCCATGTAAAAGGGACGGTGATCACCTCGTCGCCCGGTCCAATTCCCAAGGCGCGTAGCGCGATCTCCAAGCTGTCCGTACCGCTGGCGACGGTGATGCAGTGCTTGACGCCTACGTACATAGCGAGCGTCCGCTCCAGCTCGACTATCTCGGGCCCCATGATGAACTGGCCGTGGTCGAGGACCCGCTGCATACGGTCGCCGATTTCTGACTTATAGCGTCGGTACTGTTGTTTGAGATCAATGAATTCCATGGGAGGCCGTCGTGACGATGTGAGGGTCTTGCTTGACCAACCTGCGCAACACGGCGATGTACTTCTGCTTCTCGTTGCTCCACAAGAACTTGCTGCGGAGCGCCACGGCGCGCCGCTGGTAATGCGAGAGCAGGTCCGGTTCGACGACGAGCCGATCCAGGAGGATGCGCAGCGATTCGACGTCGTTCGGTTCGTAGAACAGGCAGTCGTCTTCACCGAAGTAATGGCCGACGGCAGCGTTGCGGACCGTGACCGAGGGGATCCCGAGGGCTAGGTATTCCAGCAGCTTCAATGGCAGAGCATAGTTTGTGATCGATGAAATCTCCAGCGGCACCAGACCGAGGTTGCAGTCGGCCAGGAGGGCGGGAATCTGATGCAATGGATACATGCGGTTGTCGAACTGCACGATGTCACCGAGCCCGAGGGAGTCGATCAGCTGCTCGAGCTGCCCGCTGAAGTCCCCCTCGCCGATGATCCTCACCGTAATCCGGTCCCGATGGTGCATTCCCGCCAACGCCAGCATCGCGTTACGGAGCCCGTACCGCTCCAGAATGCTTCCGTGGAAGACTAACCGGAGCCTGCCGTCCGGTTGCGGCGGTTTCCTGAGCGAAAACAGCTCATCGTCCGGGAAGTTCGCGATGACCTCGATCGAGTGTGCCGGCAGCCCGTGTTGCCGGACCAGGACGTACTCCTTGACCGGATCGTGCACCGTCAGGACTTGATCGGCGAAGGCGGCGCTGAGTCGTTCCTGCCACAGAAGGAGTCTGCAAAAGAAGCCGTTCTCCCCGTTCTTGAACTTGGACGCGAACGTGTTTGGCATCGGATCGTGGATATCGAGCAACACTTTTGCCCCCATCAGCTTCGGAAGCAGCGCGCAGAAGACGAAGAAATCCGGCATGTTGTTCACGTGGACCGCCGCGTAGCGCTTTGCTGCTTGCAACCTAGCGGTCTTGACGAAGCATCTCACGAAGAATTCCAGGTACGAAAGTATGTACCAGAAAACTCCTCCTCCGCGGTATCTGAGCTGGTTCAAGTGGATCACCCGAACGCCTTTGATCGATTCCTCCCGAGGATCTTCCGGCCGCCGCAGTGCGATGAAGTCGACGTCGAACCCCGCGCTCGCGGCGGCCTCCGCCTCGCGGATCACCCTTGGGTCGTTGCTATAGTTGGTGTAGGCGATCATGAGCACCGATTTCCTACCGACGGCCCCTTGACTCACTGGAGGATCCTGGTATCAAGAGAAGTCAGCAGGCGCTCAAAGTCCGCAGTCAGCGCTGGAACCGACAAGACGTTCTCGGGGTGAAGAAGCAAGACGACATCTCTCGACGTCGCTTCCGACATCAGCCAGTCGATCGTAAAGACGCTGCTGTCCCTCCACTCCGGCTCCAGCCAGAACGCGGAAGGGAAAGCACGAAATCCAGTCGCGTCCTCGGACGGTCTAAGCGAGGGGTCTTCGAGATTCCCCAGGAACAGCTTCATCCCGGTCCGCTGCGCCCACTCGACGTACCTGTCGGGCTCATAGGGAGCGTAGTGATTGAGTCCGTACTTGCCGTCGCCAGACCCATGCTTGGACACGGCGCTGATCGGCCTTCCGATACGCTGCTCCAACGAGTTCTTTTCGGCTACGAACATATCAAGGGAGCGCGAATTCTCGAGGTGAAGCCCGATCTCATGTCCTCCGTCGTCGATCAACCGCAGAATGGATGACGATGGCAGCGTGCAGCGCCGAAAGAAGACGTAGGCCCTTGCCCTTCTTCCGTTCAACATCTGCAAGATGAGCCGCAACTCCTTCAGGTAGCCAAGTAGTTCGATTGCCGGGAAGTAGAGGTCGGAGCTGAAGCGGCTGAGCGCATGTCTGGTAAGCGGCTGCCTCCCATATGGTCTATCGACGTCGATGCGGAGGATTAGCGCCACTCGAGCACTCAATCAAGCTCGAAAGCCGACTCGTAGTTCTGCTTCAGCGCAGAGTTCTGGGCCTCCTTCCGCAGGTAGCAATTCCCCACCGCCAGAGCATCCAGTTCGGTGCCCATGAAACAGCGGAATGCATCCTCCGGCGTACAAACGATGGGCTCTCCACGCACGTTGAAGCTCGTGTTAACCAGGACCGGACAGCCGGTGATGCGTTCGAACGCAGTCAGCAAGGCATGGTAGCGCGGGTTGGTGTCTTCATGCACCGTCTGGATGCGGGCAGAGTAGTCGACGTGCGTTACCGCGGGGATATCAGAGCGTGGCACGTTCAGCTTGTCGATCCCGAAGAGCCGTTCCTCCTCGGGAGTCATCCTTCGACGTCGGGACTTCACCACGTCGGCCACCAAGAGCATATAGGGACTGTCGCAGTCGAGCTCGAACCAGTCTTGAGCCCTCTCGCGCAGGACCGACGGCGCGAAGGGTCGGAACGACTCGCGGTACTTGACCTTTAGATTGAGCACCCTTTGCATGGTGGGTGAGCGCGCATCGCCCAGGATCGAGCGATTGCCCAGCGCGCGTGGGCCGAACTCCATGCGGCCCTGAAACCATCCCAGTGCCTTGCCGGCCGCCAGGTCTTGTGCACAGGTATCGATCAACGTGCGGTCGTCGACCACCTCGAAGCGGGCGCCGCAGCTGCGCAGGCGCGACTCGATCTCCTCCTGGGGAAACGCCGGGCCCAGGTAGGCGCCGCGCATTGCATCACCATTGGCGTGCCGCTCGAGACCGAGCTGCATGTGATAGCCGACCAACGCGGCGCCCAAGGCGCCTCCTGCATCTCCCGCCGCCGGCTGGATATAGATCTGCTCGAACTTGCCATCGCGCAGCACCCTCCCATTCGCTACGCAGTTCAGTGCAACCCCACCTGCCAGGCACAGATTCCGTGCGCGGGTTTCGCTCGCCAGCGCCCGCGTCAACCGCAGCACGACTTCGTCGGTTACAGCCTGAAGGGAGGCCGCAAGGTCCATGTGCCGCTGCGTCAGGAGCTCGTCCGGTTTTCGGGGTGGACCCTCGAAAAGCTCGTCAAACTTCGAGTTGGTCATGGTAAGGCCGGTGCAGTAGTCGAAATACGACAGATCCAGCCGAAAGGACCCGTCGTCCTTCACGTCAACTACGTGCTCCAGGATCCGGTTGGCGTACTTGGACTCACCGTAGGGTGCGAGCCCCATTACTTTGTATTCTCCGGAGTTGACTTTGAAACCGGTGTAGTAGGTGAAGGCGGAATACAGCAAGCCAAGAGAATGCGGGAAGTGGATCTCCTTGTGCACCGCCAGGGTCTTGCCTTTGCCCATGGCGGCTGTTGTCGTGGCCCATTCCCCGACACCATCCATCGTCAGCACGACAGCCTCCTCGAATGGAGATGGGAAGAAAGCGCTTGCAGCGTGACTCAGATGGTGCTCACTGAAAAGCAACTGTCCATTCCAGTCCTTGCGGGAGTCGAGCTTGCTCAGCTCCTTGCTCAGCATGTCCTTCAGGAACAGCTTCTCTCGCAACCACAGAGGGATTGCCATTCGAAAGGACTTGAATCCGCGGGGTGCAAAGGTCAGATAGGTCTCGACGAGCCGCTCGAATTTCAGGAACGGCTTATCGTAGAAGACCACAAAGTCGAGTCCGCTCAAGGGCACTCGCCCCTCAGCAAGGCAGTACCTGATCGCGTGGAGAGGAAATCTGGAATCGTGCTTCTTGCGTGAGAAGCGCTCTTCTTGCGCAGCAGCCACGATGCGGCCGTCCTCGATCAGTGCCGCAGCACTGTCGTGATAGAAGGCCGAGATCCCCAGAATTCGCACCTGCCTGGCCCTAGAAGAGCGTGTAGATGAACGGTGCAACGGCCGAACCCTGGGCCAGCACGATCAGCGCGCCGAAAATCGCCATCGTCACGAAAATGGGCCACAGCCAGAACTTCTTGCGGACACGCAAGAACATCCATAGCTCCTTGAGCATCTCCATCGTAGGCTCCTAGAATTGGTTGGTCATCGAGTCGGGTGGAGGACCCGGCGGCTCGCGCGGTATCCAGTACGATTGCGCTGCCCGGTCTTGCTTCAGACGCAGCGGGTCTTTGCCCGTGAGTCGCATCAGTACCCCAAGAGGGCTGAGCACGCCATAGAAAAGAAGCGCCAGGACGAGCGGGCTGATCAGTCTCCCGAGCAGGATACCCAGGCGGGTCCAAAGCCGGTTGAGGCCTCCTAGGAGGGCCGGTCTTATGAGAGCAACCACCATGAATCCGGCGGACGGGACAAGCGCCCACCACCGCGGCGGCGCCGCGCCTAGAAGTGGCCAGAGCGCGATGACGAGAAATACGGCGGCAAATACCAGCCCGAACCCGCGGTCGGACGAGGTTTCTATGGTTTGCGTCCGAGCCAGGTCTTCGTGTGCCATCTAGGTCCCCTTCTTCTTTGTCCTTTGGCGCAATAGCCTAAGAACTAGAGTACCCGCTAGTTTGTCTGGGCCTACAACCCCGGTGAAGCATCGTTATAGGATTGTGTCTTGGCCGGGGGAGCTTGCGGAACAATCTCGACCCTGGCAGCGGTTGTGGCTCTTCCGCTCCCCTCGCGCGACCTGGAACGCACAATTCTGTAACGATCCTTCACCAACCTGTTGTTTATCCTCACAGTGCGGATATATTCTAAGTCCTAACTAGACGCTAGGGAACCAGGCCGCAGCCGCAGTGAACCCGGCTGGCTTAGCTCTATCGGAGTTCTTGTGCACCGGCACCACAGAGAAATGCACGGCCTACCGCATTATTCAATTCAGTTGAAACACCGAATTGAGAGAAGCCTGGAGCTGGTGAGAGCCTGGATTCGTGGGCACAAGTATCAAGCCTATGAGCCCGCCGACGGAAACCTTTCATGGCTGTTTCCGTTAACCCGAGGTCGAGTACTTCCGATGCGGATGCTCCAGCAGATTGTGCTGCGTGCACCGGTCAACATCCGCCCTCTGCTCGGTATCTCCCCTCATGAGTCTGCGATTGGTCGCGGCTACCTTGCCTGGGGTTATCTGCTCCTGCATTCCCTGACCGGAGACGACAAGGCGCGACATGAAGCCATCGATTGCCTCGACTGGCTCATGGCCAACCGCTTCGCTGGAGCGACGGAGTTTAGTTGGGGGGACCCCTATGAATATGCTACTCGGGCAGGCCGTCGGCCCTACGGGGAGCCAATATTGGTGTGGACCGCTTTCATCGGCGAAGCATTCCTGGAAGCGTACGACCTTATCGTTGACCAGAGCCACCTGCGCGTCGCGGAAAGCATTGGGCGCTGGATTCTTGCGCTACCCCGACAATTCACCGACACTGGCAACTGCTTGAGCTATGCTGCCCATAGGCAGTCGTTCATCCATAACGCCAACGTCGTGGGAGCGGCGTACCTGGCGCACCTCGCACAGGTGACTAGCAGCCATGAAATGCTGGCCGTCGCCAAGAGCGCGATGGCCTACACCTGCTCCCGCCAGAAGCCCGATGGATCGTGGCACTATGCTGAGGACCGCGGGTACCACTGGATAGACAACTTTCACACCGCCTACAACTTGTCCGCTCTCGCCAATTACAGGAACACGACGCAGGATCATTGCTTCGACCACTACCTCAGCAGAGGGAGGCAGTTCTACAAGTCTCATTTCTTTGAGTCGGACGGGCGTCCGAAGTACTTCCACAACAAGACCTATCCCACCGATATTCAATGCGCCGCACAGGCTATCGACACGCTTGCGACGTTGGCCGAGGACGATCCTGATTGTCTAATGCTTGCGACTAGAGTCGCAGAGTGGACCATTGACAACATGCAAGGAGAGGACGGACATTTTTACTTTCGAGATCTCGGTTGGACAAAGGTGACAACACCTCTGCTTCACTGGGGGCAGGCAACCATGGTTAAGGCTCTGGCAGTGCTCCTCCAGAAACTTGCACTCAGCCAAGGATGTGTCGTGCCCGCTTCTCAGGAGTCGCGAGTTGCCGCTCGCTGAACTTGAGCTGGCTTAGTCGTGAAGATCAAAACAACTCTAACAAATCTCGCCGTCGTCGCGGTTGCAAGCACCATAGGGCTGTTCTTGTGTGAGCTTGCCGCGCGGCTCATGCTCAATTCTTCGGATTATCTCTCAGTCGAGATGGTCAACGATGAGGTGGTGGGCGCAGTGCCCTCCCCGAGCACGAGAAGCGGATTCGACGCCTGGGGCTTCCGGAATCGTGTGGTACCGGAGACCTCGGATATGGTTGCAATCGGCGACTCTCACACCTACGGGAACACCGCAACGATGGAGGACTCGTGGCCGTACGTATTGGCCCGTCTCAGCGGCAGGCAGGTGTACAACATGGGACTGGGCGGCTACGGACCGAATCAGTATTTTTACCTGTTCAGAACACAAGCACTCAAGCTCAAGCCCCGAACCATCATTGTCGGGCTGTACATGGGCGATGACTTTGAGAACGCGTTCCTGATCACCTACGGACTGGACCATTGGGCTTACCTACGAGCGCTGCCCGCAGAGAAAGTAACCTACGACATTTGGGAAGAGCCACCTGCCCCTACCTGGCACAAGAAGGTGCGCGTCTGGCTGTCTCGGCACAGCGTCATTTACCAGCTGGTGTTTCACGGACCGCTCCTCGGGCGGTTCAAGGGCGAAGCCCAGATCAGGAACGCTCACTGGCTATATGATTCGGCAACGGCGCTGATCGTGCCGGAGAAGAACATCCTGGAAGCTTTTCTGCCGAAAGGGATTCTGCGCAGACTCGACCAAGACAGTGAGAGCGTCCGCGAAGGCATGCGCATCACGTTCAAGCTCTTGGGGGAAATGAACGAGATCAGTCACCAGCATCATATCCAGTTCCTCGTCGCCGTCATTCCAACGAAGGAACTGGTGTTTGCAGACTACCTGGAGCATAACTCAGAGCTCCCTCTCGGCGACGTCCTCGATAAGCTATTGGCCAACGAACGCATAGCGCGCGAGAAGACATTCGATTTCCTGAGGAGCGCAAAGATCTCCTATGTTGATACGCTGCCGGCACTAAGAAGATCGGTTGATCGCGAACTCTACGCGAGGACAGCTGCAGACATCCATCCGAACCGGAACGGGTACAGAGTCATTGCCGAGGCGGTGTCCGAGACTCTGAACCAAAGCCAGTAGAGAGCAATGCCGCGCACCCCCTCCTCCCGGGTGCCGCCGCCGCGAAGCCACGAGTACCCGCAGAGACCTCATCACAGGCGCCTCGCCTCTTTTTCAGCCTGACACGTCTAACTAGAGAGCGGTGTTCGCGTGACGTAGTTGTCGCGCAGCTCTGAAAGATAACGCCGCGCCATAGCCTTGGCTCGGTACCGCAGGCCTTCACCCCTCATGTCGGGTTCAGGCACCATCTCATAAGCGATCTCGATCGCGCACTCCTCGCCGGCATCCAGCTCGATTTCGAGGTAAACGTGCCCGTCCAAAGTCGTCCAGGCCACTTGTTGCACTCCCGAACGGATCTCCCGGATGGTCGAGGGACTGGCCTCCTGCTTCCGGATGCAGAAACGTCTAGGCTCCGCAAACCAGTTCCTTGCGCGCAGCTCGCTTCCGTACATCTCGATTTCCACCGCGCCAGACGCCAGTTCCCTTTGCCGGAAGCTATGGCGGACGACTTCCCCAAGACTCCGCCAGGCCAGCCCCCCATTCAACCCATTGAGCTGATCGACGAGACCTATGAGCGCTCGGCAGCGGTCGTGGCAATCGCTGTGGTGGATGACGACTATGCAGGGCTTCCCCAGCAGAATGTCGAAAGCGAAATTCCCCACCCCACTCGAAGGGTACCGCCTGGTAAAGATCGGAAAGTCGCTGTACTTCATCACCGCGACGTTCCAGAAATCCGCAACCGTGAGCTCGGACGGCTGCGGATCGGTGCTCATGACTTCCGAGTTGACGACGCCGATGAAGCCCGTCTGCTTCAGTACGGTCATCGCTGACCTCGAAAAAACGCCTTGCGGAAAGACCATGACAGGATCGTGTCGGATCCCGGTTTTTGCCTCGTGGCGGGTCATGCGATCCAGAGCCTCTTTCGCCCTCCAAGTGAGCCGCCCACGGTGCTGAATACCGAACTCGGCCCTCGTGTGATCGCAGCCGTGGATTGAAAGCGAAAAGGCTTCTGGATTATCTTTGAAGAGGCCCACAACTGTCGCGGAGCTCCGTCGCCAGTTCCAAGGAATGAACGCGATGCTTGTGGAGAAACCGTGGCCTCGCATCAAATCCAGGAAGAGCTGAAAGTCCACATGGCCGTAGCGCGGCTTCAGCAACGGGTCGTCAATCACAAGACATGCACTGGTCTGCGGCGCGTGCCAGGAGCTACGCGGAAACGCCCATTTCGCATATAGGACAATCGGCACAGCGGAGAGAAAGTGTTGTCGGATATCAAAGTCGCGCGACGTCAATGGGGCACGGACGTCAAGGAGCCCGGCCGTGGCAACGAAGACCGGCACCCTGTGATAGTCAAGCTTCGCCAAGGCCGTGCCTTCCGCACCGAAGATGATGCTGATCGTTCCGGGTCGGCTTCGGTCTAGAGGCAGCGCGGCTTCCGTGCTGTTTACACCAGCCGCCACCCGGACGCCGCTCATCGATCTGCAAAACTCGGGAAACTTGTCTGTGACCGTCCACTCCGCGCCGGCTTTCACATAAACTAAGGAGGTTGGGGCAGTGCCTGCTATGCGGGCCGCCACTGTCGCGCAAGCGGCGGCGTTGTCTGCCTCGTAAACGAACGCAGAGTGGACATTGCTCTGCCAGAGCGCAATCCCGTCCGACCTTTGCTCCAGCCTCTCCAGCAAATCTAGGAACGTCGCGGCTGAACAGAGAAGCCTGGATTGCTGGACGTCAACGCTCGCCCCCAGAAACTGGGCGATCGTTTGCTGGCTTCCTGAAACACCAAGAAACCCAAGCGCGGCGCTCAGCTTGGCAGCCTCCGAAAGTCCGGACGGTCCGACGAGGACCGAAGCCTTCTCCGTCACGTCGCGCAGATGCCCCGAGGTATTCACGGCTAGCTTGCGGCGCAAGCGGGTTTCCGTGCAACGACCAGTGACCGCATTGCGCGGGATGGAGCCAAGATGTTCAAGACTGATGACAAGCCGCGCATGATCCCGCACAACCACTTCCCACCAGAGTGGGGAATCCAGCAGAAGTGCTCCTTTCTCAGCATCTCGAAGCCGCTTTCCTCGAACGGTGCCGCGTATTCTGCGAGAGACGGAATGTAACGCTCTTCTTCGCTCACCCTACGGAACCGGTGTCTCAGCGTGCTACGGAAGGCGGGGAAGCGGTCGTTCATGTCAATGGCGACGCAAACCCCGCCCGGCACCAGCAACTTTTTGATGTCCCGCGCGCAATCCATTTGCACCCGAGCACGGTGGCAATAGCGGATGGTGTTGACCCCCAGTATGAAATGGAATGACCCTGCGGGGGCTCGCTCGATCGCGGCCGAAAGGTCCTTAACTAGAGTCTCGTTTCTGGCAACAAGGAACTCGATCTTGTCCCTGTCGGAGTCTTGCAAGTACTTATTTGCCTCGCGTTGGGCAGCATCGATCAGGACCGGGGAGAAGTCGGTGCCTATCGCCCTATCCAGGTTGATGCCTTCTCGTCTCAGCACTGAGACCAGGTGAATCAGGTTCATGCCGCCGCCGCAGCCGAACTCGAGAACGCGGATGCCCCGTTGCCTGCTCTCCGGCGGCAACAGTTCGAGTGCCCGACGATAGACTTCCCTGTAGTCGTGATCGAGCAAATAGCTGACACCATAGCCCGCCGTTTCACGAGTGTACTTGAGGATGGCAGCGTTAGAGGTGTACTCATCAAAGAACGCTGCGTCCATCGGCGACGAGTTGATATTTGTGTCCATAGCGGTCCCTTCCGCGTTTGAGAAGACGACACGATGTGTCTTGATGGCGAGATAAGATTCTAGAGGAGAGCAATACTACCCCGGCGCATTCCCATCATCTAGTACCAGCTTCGCTCTCCAGACCTCTGACGCCCCGCTGAGGTTTGGTATGATCGGGCGGCCTCGCACCTCACCGGTTCCAGCAACTACAATCACCCCGCAGTAGCGTAATGGCTACCCAACACAGCAGAGAGTATTGTTAAATATTTCTCGTCGGATGCGCCTTTCCCGGGAGGGCGTGATATGGTCAGGTCCAAGCTCCTCGGATGGGTTGCCGACACTAGCGCCTTCCAGCCGGCCTGATTTGAGGCTCGGAATGGCCAGTTATCACGGCAGGTCGTCCGCTTGGGCTTGACTTGGGGTGTTTCTCCAGAAGCGTTCTCAACGTCTCGCACCAGATCCCGAGTCATGCACGCCAGAAGCCAGACGGTCCTATTCGCGACCCTTACAGTTGGCACAAGCGTACTGCTGTGCTTTCTGTTCCTCGAGTACGTCGCTACCTATTTCCTCTACGCCGATACGCAACAAAACATTGACAAGGAGTTCGACCCAGTGCTCGGCTGGCGATACAAGCCTGGAATGTACCGCGTGAAGCCCGATAGTTCCTTCGTTTCGCACCGTATTCATATCAACGAGCTAGGGTTGCGTGGCGAGCTTCCACGGAAGCACTCGGGCAGAGTACGTGTGATTGTCTTAGGCGACTCCTTCACCTTCGCCAGGCAGGTTCGCGACGAGGAAATGTTCACTTCCCAGCTAGAGGCGAGGCTTAATGACAGTTTTCAAGACCGCTATGAAGTAATGAATGCCGGCGTCGAAGGGTACGGTACTGCGCAAGAGCTCCTCCTGATGCAGGAACTGGCGAAGGCCGGGATCGTCGGGAATTTCTACGTCCTGCAGGTTTTCACGAACGACATTATGGACAATCTGCGACTAGACTACGACTCACTCTCGACGGTTCCCTTCCGCCCAGGGTTCGTTCTCGGCCCCGAGCAAAAGCTGCATCTCGAACACGCTCCAGAGAAGGATAAGTGGCATTCTGGCGCAGAGGAGAGGGGTACATCGTTGAGGACGGTGAGGGTCGTTGCAGCAGCTGCAGAATCCTACGCGCAGTCGCGACCTGCTCTAGTACGGTTCGCCGCCGGCTTGGGGATTGCGGTGTCGTTCCCCCGGATGCCCGGCCTCATAGCGGGGTGGTACGACGAAGACGTCGTACGTAACGGGCTTCCGCTCATGAAGGAACTACTCAGGGAGATCAAGTCAGAGGCTGAACGCCAGCAGGCCAAGTTGCTTGTCCTATCGATGCCGTCTCCACTTATGGTCTATCCCGACACGTATCGGCCAATCCTGCTGCACACTTTCCCGAACAACGCGCAGGTGAACGTGTTCATATCAGACGTGGACAAGCCAGCGCGGGCGGTCGCGCAACTGTGCCACGAACTTGGAGTCCCTCTCCTCGACCTCTACCCTATTTTGGTCAGAAACAATACGAAGGAGCTCTACTTTCCACGGGACGGTCATCTTCAGAGGGCAGGGCATTCGATTGCGGCAGATGCTCTAGCAGAAAGAATAGCGACCATCCTGCATCACTGAGCTTGACAAGCCCGGTCTACTGGCGGGTAGTCTCGCTGCGATCAACGCAATTGGGTACTAGCATATCCTCGGCCTTTCTATCTGCGATCCATCCAGCAAGGAGGAGCATGTCCGGTGCCGACAGCCACTCTTGCCGTGTTTGACAATGCACCTTGACCCGCGGTGTCGCTACCCCGTCCCGCTCGTAATTCAGCGACGCGCTAGAAAGAGCTAGCTGCCGGCAAAGGAAAACGCCATAAGCATACCGTTCTGCCAGTTCAACCTGCCCTGCCGATAGCCGAGGGTACTGCTCCAGCTCCGCGAGCTTCTGGAGATACTCTTGGCGCGTCGAAGAATCGAGTGTAAAGCCCCGTCGGTCGTACCGTCCAGTTCCAGCCGTGACCACCGGGATGCCGAAGAGCGCCGCTTCGATTCCGACAGTACCCCGAACCGTCACCACGTAGTCAGAGACCCCAAACAGCGAGTAGGTACTGAGCTCATTGTCTGGAAATACGAGCTTCACGTGTGCCGGTAACTTGCCAAAAACCCTTTCGATCACCTCAAGTTCAGCCGGTTTGCTCGGATCATTGTGCTGCCTAGCCTTTGTCGAATGCGCCGGGTGAAGCTTTACCACCCATTGCACACGCTGATTTCCCGATGCAGCTCGAAGTGTTTCTATCAGCCACTCGGTGTAGTCGTCAAATAGGTCTTCCCCAAAGAAGAACGATCCGTCCCAAAGAATATGCGGAAAAACCACAGCCACCTTCCGATCAGCTGCCAGGCTCAATCTATCACGCACCTCATCCCCCGAGGCAATTCTCTTGCCAAACTGCGTGCCAACAACGCTGAACCAATCTTGATTCTCGTAGCACTCCAACAGCTCGCTGCGGATCTGATCTCCTAGTTGAGATGTCCATGGGATAGCGCGAAGTTGCCGCCACGTTTCGCTCGACGGAGTGAGTGGATGATCGCGTTGGTTACCGGAGTGATACCGCTTGAACACAAGCCGGTCGCTCTTGTAACCCAAGTTCCAGGTGAGCGTATCGATCCCCTGCGCAATCGCCAGATCACAGACTTCACCCGTCCCGCTGTAACCTCGATCCATGAACAGGACGCAGTCTGGCTTCACCGCCTCGAGCAGACGCATGCCTGCTATCGCATAACGTACACTAGCGCCGAGCATGCGCTCCAGTCTTGCTCTGATGGACGGGTCTGCGAAATCGAGTTGCCCAATTCTCAGGCTCCTGAGCGCCGACGCGATCACGAAACGGCCGACGTGCACTCCACAGTATTCGAGGTCTAGCCAGTCTCTCAATCCGCCCAGCTGGTCCGCCTGCCGAGAAACCCACTCAGGATCCCCCGAACTATAGTAGTCAAGGCTTGTGTGATTCCCCGCGAGCATGTCGTAGCGCAGAAACGCGTAGTCACGTCTTCCGGAAACGACGGTCCGATGCCCGGCCATCTGCAAGGCCTTCGCGATCAAGACCTCTATCTTGGTGTACGGGACGCTGATGTTGCGAACAATCAGTGCAGTCCTGCGGTTGCCACTTCGAGGGAACACGTTCTGCCGAACGCCAACTCCACCATCTCGGTGGCAGAACTGTTCGAACTCAGTCCAGGCTTGGCGATCCATCTCTCTATACTCTCGATTGAGCAGGAGATGACGCCAATGGTTGAGCGTTCGGTAAGTTCTAGTTCGTTTAATCGCTGCTATAGCCCACATCCCGCTCCGTCCTACTTCTGTATGGCGCTCCACACGTGGTTGCCGCGCGGCCGCTCAGCCGGTGAGGGTGAGTTCCGCCATTCTTAGGTCTATGGGGCGGTCGATATTCAGAGACCGCTCGACGGGCATGATGTACGCAAGCGTTTCTCGCCCCCATAGAGAATTTCCATCCAACAAGACTCCACGGCGTACACAATACACGGCACCGTTGAGATGAAACGTCGGTGGCAGTTCCTGCCTGCGTAGCGTCTCGCCCCATTTGTCGGGGAAAAGCGGACGTATCCGTCCGGCGTCGACTATCATCATCTTGAAGGGATGGGGTTCCTCGACCTGGACTAGACTAACGACCGCGTCAGCGCTCGACTCTTCAAGCATTCCAATGGCGTTGTCTATGTCAACAGCCTGCCGCAGCGGGCAGGTAGGCTGTAGAAGGCACACGGCATCGTACCTAGAACTCTCCTGATGCTCCGCGAAGAGGAGTGCGTGCTTAGCGACCGACTGGGAGCTGGCGTGGTCACTAGCTAGCTCGGCTGGACGAGTGAACGGCGCTTCGACACCAAGAGAGCGTCCCACCGCTTGCACCTCGGGGTCTTCGGTAGACAGCACCGTCCGTGTCAGGCGGCCGCTGCCCCGTGCGGCAAGAACCGTGTAATAGAGCAACGGTTTTCCTGCCAACGGTACCAGGTTCTTACGTGGTATTCCTTTCGAGCCGCCGCGGGCCGGAATGACTCCCAACACCCTCACCATGTAGATATCGCCTTCGGGTCACTCTGGATGGTTGTGAACCGCAGGCCGCGCCATCCGGCCGGACCTTGCCTTGGCGCTGGTTCCGGTCTCAACCCGGCTATGCCGTTCGTCTTGTTCTTCCCCGTCGTGAATGTAGTGTAGTCGCTTCTGCACGTACGGCTTCAGCCGCGCTAGCGCTTCCGCGATCCTCGGTGAAACGTACCCGTCTCCGTAGAGATGGCTCGGGGGCTGCCGCCCCCGCGCCAGCTGCGCGTTTATCGCTGCTGCCAACGCTTCAGCCTTCGGCGGAACCGACACCACGTGTTCCTCCACCTCTCGGCCGTCCTGCCGGTTACCCACCAAAACCACCGGTGTCCCAAAGTAACTTGCATCCCGCACAAAGCTGCTCGAGTTCCCGACCGCGCATGCGGTTTTGGCCAGTACCTTCATGTAGATGTCCGGGCTCAGATTTGTCAGCACACGCAGCCACTGGGGCTTCCGTTCCTCACGGAAAACTCGAATTGCTTTACTGATGTGGTCAGCGCCTGCGTCAATGTTCGGCCACAGCAGCAGCGTCTGGATCTTGATCTCATCCAGACCACAAAGAAGCTCCTCCATCTGCTTACGTTCTCCGCCGAACTCTGTCGTGGTGGGATGGAAGACGGCCAACAGGAACGGTTTGCGGACCTCAATCGATGCGCCGCTTCCGAAACTGTTCACCATCTCGTGCGCAAGAGTCTTATCCAGCCGGCGTGCAATATCGCTTCCAGGACAACCGATACTCAGAATCGTGCTCGGATCCTCTCCCATCCGAACCAGATACCTGGCGGAGCGAGCGGTGCTCGGGAAATGGAACTGCGCAAACTTGCTTATCGCATGCCGTGCGCTCTCATCGATCGACCCAGACACTTCTCCCCCTTGCACGTGAGCTACGCAGATGTTCATGTACGCGGCCGCGATGGCCGCTGCCAGCGCTTCGTAGCGATCACCGATGACGAGGACCACGTCGGGCTTCAGTCTCTGGAACTCCGCGGCAAACTCGATCACGCCAAACCCGACAGACTTAGCCATGGTTCCCGGAGTCGAGCCTTCGAGTTCTATGTATATCTCGCCATCTACATCGAAGCCATCCTTACGCACGATATCTACCGGCCTGTGAAAGCGCTCGAGCGGCATTGTTCCCGCAGCAAGGACTTGCAAGTCAAGCCCGGGATGACCCTTGATCGCCTCCATGACAGGCTTGAGTCGCCCATAGTTGGCCCGATCCACCAGCACGCTGCAGATCTTTCGACGCGGATTATTTCGCATGGAAGTACGATTCGAGAGGCATTCCTTGTGACCGACTAATTAAGCCCAAGGGCCGGCTGTACTCTAGATCAGATCCGATTCCTGGAGAATTTGATCCGCCCTGATGGAGTTGCGCAACGTCCGGCCAACCACGCTTTGGAGCCGCGAAGCCGGGATTCCAGTCCCTGGTTTCTTCGCAGTTACATCTTCCTGTTGCAGAACTCTGCCCTTCCGCAAGTCGCGTCGAGCGACTATGCTCTTGGTGAAGATCTCACGAAGGGGTTGCAGCTCCTGCGCATGTTCATCCTTATCTATGGGATGTGCCTGCATCCTTTCGATGAACCGAACTCCTTCTACCAGCTGCCGAAGCTCGACTGTAGTAAGGGAGACTGGCACATCCGGGCCGAACATTTCGCGACTCAAAGCGACATGGACCTCAAGGGCGTCGATTCCAAGTGTCGCCGCCGCCAGGCCCGGATAGATCGTCCCCGAGTGGTCCGACAGCCCCACGTCGCACCGATACCGTTGTCGAAACATGGGGATTAGGTTCAGACCAATCTTTTCCGCCGGACATGGGTAGAGCGAGGTGCATTGCAGCACCGTCACCGGTAGCCGGGCTAGTTTGACGCGCTCGATGGCCGCGTCAATCTCGCTCAGCGAGCTCATTCCGCAAGAAAGGATGACGGGCAGATGGGTCGCAGCGATACGATCAAACAGTAATGTATTGCTGAGTTCTCCCGAAGCGATCTTCCAAGCGTACACGCCCACACGAGACAGCAGCTCGACCGCTTCGACGGAGAACGGCGAGCTGAGAAACCTCAATCGCTTTTCATCGGCGTGTGCCTTGAGCCCACGCCACTGATCTTCGGTGAACTCCATACGCTTCCAATAGTCGTAGCGGGTTGCGTCCTGCTGGCTGAACTTGACCCGCCACGGCTCGCCTGGTGTTGACTCTGCTGCAGCAATATGCGTCTGAAACTTGACGGCATCCGCTCCCGCGGCTGCAATAGCGTCAATATACGCATGCGCCAGCCCGAGACTCCCGTCGTGCGCTTGGGCTACTTCACCAACTATCAAGCAACGCCCGTCTTTCGGCATGGTTCTAGAGGCTTACGCTACTGTTATCACGAGCCCTTGGCTTATCGCCGCGCAGCAGACTACTCCTGCATGTGCAAGAAGGGAGAGCGCATTGACCGGCGATCACCCAGGAGGTCTATGGCATACCTTGCGGCCGAACCCTGGATACCTCGATCCGAGCCCTTAAGAGAGTATAGAGCGTGGCTCAGCGGCTGGCTCCCATTGGATGTGTACATGGCATTCAGGACCAAGCGTGCCCCCGTGGTGGCATGCCCACCTTTGTGAAACCCTGTGGTATCGCAGAAGATCAACGTTCCAGCCTTGCCAGTGCACACGCTTCTTCGGCTCGGCGGGAAGAGCCCATCAATGATGCCGTCCTTTGGGTAGTTGTAACGCCCTATCTTCTGCACGAACGCCCCTGGACTATGTGTGCCCGGAAGATAGCAGAACGGCCCCTGACCCTCATCCACGTCGCGCAGATACAGGAAAATTTTTAAGAGCTTCCTATCCTCCGGGTCTCGATGCCATCGTTGACTGAAAACGTCAGGGCCGTTAACCGGCACGTTGTACCACAGGTCAAGAGCCGCAAGCCTGCAAAACATCCTGAAATAGCCACACACTATGCGAAGAATCGTATCGCTCAAAGCCATCCTTACTGCTGCCTCCTCTGCACTAAACACCGGCAGATCTCCTAGCGGTCTCACGATGTAGTACTTGTCGCCTTTCGCCTCAGGTCGCTGCCCGCTCTCGATAGCCTTGATTCTCTCAGCGATCGCAGGCCCCCGGAGAGCCGCCTCCGCCCACTCCTTGATCTCGGCAAGAGTTGCTGCCGACAACAGGTCGGTCAACTGTACAACGGAGATCCCGTCGCTCCTCAGATCCTCGATCACCCTCCGTTCCACGGCCCTGGGGGCCATCTGCGCGCCAGCTCGCCGGTACAATTTCCTCGACTCCCCGTTCATGTGGTAGCGCCATACATCGTAGATCGGCCAACGAAGCCGGATGTGTCTTCCTTCCTTCTTGCAGAACCGATACATCCTCCGGGCCAAATCGACCAATCCTTCGCTCACTCGCAATGCGCCGATCCCGTTCATCTCGTCTCGACCCCAGAGATGCTCATTCGACCGACCAGCTGTGCGCCACGAGAAACTCGCCGTTCACTGCTGGCGGCAGCCTGCCCGTTCCAAAGTAGTCGCCTTCAGCCACCGTGAGCTTGCCCGCCTCAGAGATCGCGTCCTCCATAGTCTCGCCAACCGTACACCATACTGAGTACGTGTAGACTCCAGCCAACAGTGGGAGGCGTGGAATACGACATAGCAACCGAGAACTTGGCGTGAGCGCAAAAGGTTCGCGGACAGAAGCGCGTGACAGGCACGCGAACAATGGTTGTCCAAGCGGGCCGGCAAACTTGATTTGGACAACGGCGTTCTCCAGCTTCTCACCCTCAGGAATCTCGTACTCCAAGCATATCGAAATGTTCTGACCGGAGGTCACAGTCTCGACTACTTCACCTCGTTCATTCAAGACGACGACATTTATGAAGCGGATACGACCGCTTCCTCTCCGGTCACGTCGCGCTGAGACTGGTGATCCTGCAGACAGGTGCACCCTCGACAGGTACTCCTCGATTACGGCTTTGGGTGGTCCCGACCGCTCCAAACGGCCGCTTTGGATAAGCAACGCTCTGTTACATAGCGAGCTGATCGCAGCCATATTGTGGCTGACCAAGAGCACTGTTCGTCCTTGACCAACAACAGCTCCCATCTTTCCAAGGCACTTCCTCTGGAATGACGCGTCACCGACTGCGAGCACTTCGTCCACGAGCAAGATGTCAGGGTCCAGATGGGCAGCGACGCCAAACGCCAGCCGCACGTACATTCCGCTTGAGTAGCGTTTCACCGGCGTGTCCAAGAACTTTTCCACCTCGGAGAACGCAACGATCTCATCGAACCTTCTGGCGATATCTGCGCGCGTCATTCCAAGAATGGCGGCATTGAGATAGATGTTCTCACGCCCAGTGAGCTCAGGATGAAAGCCCGTCCCGACTTCCAGTAGGCTGGCGACCCTGCCTCTGTACCGAATCTCTCCCGTGGACGGTTCCGTGATTCGGCTGAGAAGTTTCAGCAGCGTGGACTTTCCCGCTCCGTTCTTCCCAATTATCCCAACCGCTTCCCCGTGCTTGATGGAGAAGGACACGTCTTTCAGCGCCCAAAACTCCTTATTGCTTTTTCCTGCCCTTTCGCGCGGAGATCGAAACCAGGCGAATGGTGCCCGTAACCCATTTTCGAGCACATGGCGTAGTCCATTGTCTCCCGCTCGCCTGCGGCCGATAACATATTGCTTGCCGAGATTCTCGGCACTGATGACCGTGTCACTCATGCTAGTGGCTGCCGGTGGTGAAAGACGCCACCCCGTAGGTCCTCAAATGACATCTGCAAACGTTCTCTCGGTTCGACGGAAGTACAAGACGCCTGTGCAGATCAGAAGGGTGCCAACCAGTACAGAGACGGCTAAGCCGGGCCCATGAAGCTCATGCTGGCCGCCTAGAAGACACCACCGAAAACCATCGATAACCCCAACCATGGGATTAAGCGAGTACAGGAGACGGTAATCCTCTGGAACCACGTTGCTGAAAAAGCCGACCGGTGAGATGTACAGCCCAAACTGCACCAGAAAGGGCACGATAAAGCGGAAATCCCGATACTTCACCATGAGCGCGGCGATCCACGATCCGACTCCGAAAGCAGCGATACATGCGAGCAGTACGAAGAAGGGAAGGAACGCTAACGTTGCGGGCGGGACCCATCTGTACCAGAGCATCAGGCCGGCCAAGAGAATCAAGGAGATCACGAAATCTGCCAAAGCGGTAACGAGGCTTCCCGCGGGTATTAGAAGTCGGGGGAAGTAGACCTTGGAGATAAGTTGCGTATTCCCCACAAGGCTGTTTCCACTTTCGGACAGCGCCGTAGCGAAGAATTGCCAAGGGAGGATGCCGCAGAAAACCAGAAGAGGATACGGTACCCCGCCCGCAGGCATTCTCCCGAGCTTGCCGAATACCAGCGTTAGAATGACCATCGTGAGAAGCGGGCGGATGATAGACCATGCCACACCCACAACGGTCTGCTTGTAGCGCACAAGCAGATCCCGCCAGGCGAGAAACAGAAAGAGCTCGCGATACTGCCAGAGGTCTCTGAGGTAGCGCCTCCCCGAGCGACCAGCAACGATCACTGTTTCTTCAGACGATCTCATCCTGTCATGACTACCGTCCGCCGCAGCCTTCGCTGTTGGCGTGATGCTTGCAAGACTCAGTCGACTGTGCTCGTTTACCGGACTGTTCATTGTTGGACAGTAGCTCACTCCGCAAGCTTTCGGGTCGCCCGGAGATGCTCCTTGAATTTTCGGTAGTGGATGAAACGCGGCTTCAGAGCTCAGAGTATCGGCATACTCGCCGGCGGACGTCATCCGTGAGCGGGGCGTCGTAGCAAGTCGTCGTCACGGAGTCCTCCCATCGGTTGGCAGCGCGCGCCCTTCCCCGGCGATTCTATAGAAAGTTTGCCGAGTGCGCGACAGACTGTCTCGCATTGGACCGCGGTTAGCTCGGCAAACATCGGCAGCGACAGCACCTCAGCGGCAGCCTGCTCTGCATGGGGGAACTGCCCCTTCATGTAGCCGAGATCCGAATACGCGGGGAGCAGGTGCACCGGAATCGGATAGTGAATCCCTGTTTGAATTCTCTGTTCCTGAAGTGCCTGCTGCCAGGCCGCTCGGTGCTGCGTGCGGATCGCATAGATATGGTAGACATGCTTCGCATAAGGCATCGCCACCGGAGTCTGGACGCCACAGCTTTGCAACAAGCGGTCATAGTATGCTGCCGCAGCTCGGCGCGCTTCCGTCCATACTTTCAGGTGGCGTAGCTTCACGCGCAGAACCGCACCTTGGATGCCCTCCATCCGGAAGTTGTAGCCCTTCAGCACGTGCTCATACTTCCGTTCAGCCCCCCAATCTCGGAGCATGCGTATGGCGCGGACGTAGTCGGGATTGTCGGTGACGACCATCCCACCTTCCCCGCAAGCCCCCAAGTTTTTCCCCGGGTAGAAGCTGAAGCACCCCATGTCACCAAGGCTGCCCGCACGACGGCCTTTGTACTCGGCACCATGGGCTTGCGCTGCATCCTCGATAACCCTCAGATTTCGCCTGTTCGCGATCTCCAAGATTGGATCCATGTCCGCGGGCTGACCATACAAATGCACCGGAAGGATCGCCTTGGTCTTATCCGTGACGGCCGCTTCCAGCGCTGTGACGTCCATCGTGAATGAGTGTGGGTCAACGTCCACAAAGACCGGCCGCGCCCCCGTATATTGGATCGCCGCCACCGTTGCCACGAAGGTAAAAGGGACGGTAACCACCTCGTCGCCAGGTCCAACTCCCGCAGCCAAAAGGGCAAGATGCAGGGCGCTGGTGCCGGTGTTGACCCCCACGCCATGGTCTGTTTGGCAATAGGCGGCGAACTCCCGCTCGAACGCGGCCACCTCCTCTCCCAGGGTAAACTGGCCGGAATCCAAGACACCTTGAATCGCGCTGTTCACCTCGTCTTTGATCGAGGCGTACTGAGCTTTAAGGTCGACGAACGGAATCACGCGACTTTCCTCTGCTGCAGAATGTAGACCGCTTCACCTCGTCCCCGCATCGAGCTGGTTGCAGCCTCGATCAAACTCAACCACGCGTAGCCCCAGCTGCCCATCCGTCTGCGGGACCTTCCCATGCCACATACAGTCGACGAAGTGCTCGGTTCCGACTCGGAGCGCCGATGTTGGTCATGCTTTGGAAGCTCCTGTCATCACATGCCAGCGTTCGTTGCACCACTCATCGGCGCTCGCGCACGTCCCCAATCAGGCGCGCCGGGACACCTGCAACGATGGCGAAGTCTGGTACGTCCCCGGTCACGACTGCCCCCGCCCCAATGATGGAACCCACACCGATCGTAACCCCGGGAAGGATGGTGGCATTCGAGCCGATCGCAGCACCCCGCTTCACCCGCGTGGGCTCGACCTTCCAATCCGCATCAGTCTTCAGGCTGCCATCTGCACTGGTTGCTGCCGGATAGCGATCGTTCGTGAACATCACCCCATGCCCGATGAAGACCTCGTCCTCGATTACGACACCCTCACAAATGAACGCATGCGAGGATATCTTGCAGCGCGCCCCGATCAGGGCGGCCTTTTGAACCTCTACGAATGCACCGATCTTGGTACCGCGGCCAACACTGCACCCGTAGAGATTCACGAGGGAGGGATGAAAGATCGTCACCTCCGCCCCCAAGGTGACGTCGTCGGAAATGGGCATAGTCCTGGTCGTGTTGTCGGTTATGTTGGGCCTAAACGCCGTTGATGGACGGGATCAGGCAGACCTTAGTCTCCAGCAGCCAGAAGATGTCATGTTGCCAGGGGGCGACTCAAGAAAGGTTCCGAGAGTTGACATTTCGCTCGCGTTGCCCACGGCATCGCTGTCGTTGTATAAGACACGGAAAAATATGATAATTATGACTCAGAGGCGTTCCCGCCCCTGGCGTTAGGCAGACTGTTCTTCGTCAAGTGGCCTATGTGGCCCGTGGCCGCATCCGCATAACGGCTGTGCCTTTGCTCCTGAGTGCTAACGAAAGGTCCATACGAAATTTGCAGCAAAATTCCAGCACAGCACCGTCAGAGTTGCGACGACTTGTGCAATCAACCAGTGAAGCGACGCCGGGCCTGTAAGGATGCCAACCAGCAAGGAGTTCAAGGTAAGCCCAATCGTGCCCACGATCAGAAACCGAGGTAATGCCAGGCGGTGTCGCGCTCTGCTCGAAAACGTAATCCGGTAGTTGAGCAGGTAGCTCACGAAAGCGCTAGTCAGAAACCCGATCGATGACGAGGGAACGGGAGCGACGAAGAATACTTCTATCAGAACCGCCATCACCAAGTAGTGCACCAAGGTTCCGACGACGCCTACGAGAGAAAATACGGAGAACTGTCGTGCCGCCCTGCGCAACAGAAAAGGCCGTCGCACTGCATCATTGGATAGTTCGCGGAGTTTCTTGCCCTGATTCATGTACCGAGTGACTGCCTGCGTTTACCGGAGCGCGTCTCTGGTGCGCCATGTCAACAGCTCGAATGGCCCCGCATGAAATGATGTAACAAAGCCCCTACTGTTAGAACAGATTGATGGACCCAGTTTACCGCGTTCACGCGCCTACCGACGCGGCCTTTCAAAAAGTGCCTCGGCAAGTTGGGCAACGTAATACAAGAAGGGCGCACGATATCTGTTTGCAAGCCACCAAATGGTAGCAATCGCTGCGCTGTGCAAGCGCTGCCTACATCTCGACCGCCGGTGCTTGAATCATTCAGCCTTGCCACAGGCAGTGATTGAAGATTAATTGTCCAAGGCCCGTGCTAGTGCCGGCGTTCCGCTCTCAGAGCGTGCGTATTTCGGCGAACGTGACCGCTGATTCCGGTGGAACGTGACCGGCGGTTTCGGTCGATCGTGACCGAGCGTTTCGGCATTGTGACCGGCGTGAGGCCAGCCGGTGTTGCGCGTGTTGGCATTGTAGCGGCTGCGATCGACGTCAGGTCATGGTGCGCTCCTTGGAATGGTCGGGTCATGGCGGGCGGTTTCTCGGTCGCTGGATCAGTTCGCGGAGATTGCGCCGCGATCCTTGGTGGGGGTTTTCTTGGCGTTCGTGCTGGCTGCGGGTCTTCTGAGCGATTCGCCGGCAAGCTCGACGCGGTGTAGTTGCTGCAGGCCGCGATCGAGGATGGCATCGGCGATGGTGGCATCCCCGATCCAGGCATGCCAGTGGTCAACCGGGAGCTGCGTGGTGATGACGGTGGCCCTGTGGGCGGCGCGGTCGTCGATGATTTCGAGCAGGTCGGATCGGGTGCTCGGGTCGAGGCTGGCCACGCCCCAGTCGTCGAGGATCAGCACGTCGGTCTTGGCGAGGTGCACGAGCCACTTGCCGAAGCCGCCGCTGCCGTGAAGCACGCGCAGTTGCTCGGCCAGACGGGGTACCCGCAGGTACAGGGCGCTGTGGCCGCGACGGCAGGCGTACTGAGCTAGAGCGCAGGCCAGCCATGATTTGCCCACCCCGGTTGCGCCGGTGAGAAGGATCGTGTCGCCCTGGGTGATCCAGTGCGAGAGCGCGAGGCTCATGAAGGCCTTGCGCTCGATGCCGCGGCCGGCGCGGTTGTCGAAGTCTTCGATCGCGGCGCGAGGGAACTTGAGCTGTGCGTTTTGCAGCAGACGGGTGTGTTTGCGTTCGCTGCGCAGATTGACTTCGCGATCCACGAGCAGTGCCAAGCGCTCCTCAAAGCTCATGGCGTGGATGTTGGGCTGGCGCGTCTGCTCTTCGAGAGCGTGGGCGAATCCGTGCAGCTTCAGGGCGTGCAGCTGATCGAGGGTGCTGTGTTCGAGCATGGTCAGTTTCCTTGGAATGTCGCTGAATCATTGGTAGTAGCCAGGGCCGCGCACGTTGGCGTGATCGGGGCTGGTCCATTGGGCGTTGGCGGCGTCCACGCGGTCACGCTTGTTGAGCAGAATGTCGCGCACGTGGCGGTACTGGCAGGTGCCGAGCGACAGCGCGAGCTGGCAGGCGGCTTCCAGGCGCGCGGCGCCGTAGCGCTTGGCGAGCCCGAGAAGGCCTAAGCAGGCGCGGTAGCCGTGCTCGGGATGCTTGTGACGTGCCAGGAGCCGAGCGATAAGCTCGCCTGTGGCGAGCCCGATCCGGCCCCCCCAATCGATCAAGCGCTGCGGGGTCCACTCGAGGTGCGCCCGATGCGCCGCCGGCATGTGCTCGGTGACGGTGCTGAACTCGCCGCGCCGCGTTGAACGCATGTGGCTTGCGACACGATTGCCGCGGGCGATCAACTCGACCGCCCGCGCGGTGATCCTCGCATCGAGGCTCTGACCAACGAAGGCATGCGGGACGCTATAGCGGTGGCCATCGATCTCGACGTGGTAGTCGATGTGGACCTTGACGGTCTTGAAGCGGGCAAGCTCGTAGCGGGCGGCCGGCAACCCCATGAGCGCCGGGCGATCGATCTGGGCAAACACGCTCGCACGCGAGCCGGGCAGTTTCTGGAACGCGCGCTCGTTCAATGCCGGCAATAGCGCGCCGATCGCACAATCGGCCTGGTACACACTTGCGAAGCGTTGGTGACGAAGCCGCGCCAGAATCCAGCGGGTGACCACCTGCACCGCCGATTCCGCGACCGCCTTGTCGCGGGGCGAACGCGGTCGAGCCGGCAGCACCGAGGTGCCGTAGTGGCGAGCGAAGTCCAATACCGTGTCATGCGCACGCGGCTCGTAACGATCGGGCTGCGAGATCAGGGCGCGCGCATTATCCGGGACGATCAGCTGCGGCACTCCGCCGTAGAAGCTCAGGGCTCGAGTCATCGACTCGATCCAGTCCTCGAGGCGTTCGCTACCGCTGGCCCCGGCAAAGGTGTAGCTCGAAGCCCCCAACGCCGAGACGAACACGTGTGCGCGGCTGCCATCGAGCAGCGCCAGTGTCGTAAGCGTCCGGGAAACCCCGTATTGATTTCAGATCCGAGGGCTGCGTAGGCGATAGTTGGCGGCGTTGGCGTCGAAGCCCTCTGGATCGAAGAGGCCGCCGGCCCACAGGAGCCAGTTA
>Ga0187892_10001719_pt1 | contig 48056 bp, 40 predicted proteins | sample MA1701073metaG_FD_139345 | JGI IMG/M metagenome (GOLD analysis project Ga0187892, IMG submission 139345) | Bio-ooze microbial communities from a basaltic lava cave in the Kipuka Kanohina Cave System on the Island of Hawaii, USA - MA170107-3 metaG ...
ACACGGAGTTGCCGGCGGCGGCGACGGTGCTCAACGCGCGGCAACTACCCCCCAGCGGCGGCGGTGACACTTGGTTCATCGACATGCGGGCCGCATACGACCTCCTCGACGCCGAGATGCGGCGCCGCTTGCGCGGGCGGCGCGCGGCATACGCGTACAACAACCGCAATGCCTTCCCGCCGCGGGTGTCGGCTTCCGGTCTAAACGAAGCGCTCGTCGACGTCGACCATCCGATCGCGCGCACACACCCGATCACCGGCCGACTTTCCCTCTACATCGATCTCGATCGCGCCACGCACATCGTGGAAATGCCGATCGACGAAGGGCGCGCGCTGCTGCGAGCACTACAAGATCACGCCGAGACGCACGCGCCGCGCCACGCACACCGCTGGCGGCCACACGACGTCCTGGTCTGGGACAACGCGTCCGTGCAACACAAAGCCAGTGGCGATTTTCCCGTCGGAGAACCGCGGCGCTTCTACCGCTTCATGATCGCGGGAACGAAGCCGTTCTGATCGAGCTGATCACCTCGGCCGATTCATGGTGCGGGAGGCAATCAACACAGCGTCAGCGGATATCTCCGCGAGCGTAACCTGCAGCGTCGCCGTTCCCTGCGTGATATCGGCAACACAGGTAATGTTTTGCAGCGTCAATTTAACCGAGATTTCACGCGGGATGTCCGCATGGTTCATTGCTTTTGGTAGCGTGCCTTCCTAATACTTAGTCATCATGAACCAACCGCAATGGAGAGAGAGTATGCGTCGTTTACGGTTGGCCGGGGCGACGGCCGCCTTGGTGGCCTGCCTATCGCCGCAAGCCCACGCCAAATCGCTCGGCGAGGTCATGAACGAGCAGGTCGCCACCGACAAGGCGTCCGTCGCGGCGCAGAAAACGATCGACCAACTCACCGACGAAACCGAAGACATGGCGGCCAAATACCGGGAAGCGCTCAGCGTCGCCGCCAGCATGAACAAGTACGGCGACCAGCTCAGCGTGCAAATCGATTCGCAAAACAAGCAGCTCGAGGACATGAAGCGCCAGCTGTCCGAGATCGAAGTCACACAGCGCGATATTCTGCCCCTCATGGAACGGATGATCGATACGCTCGGCCGCTTTGTCGAATTGGATGTGCCGTTTCTTCTCGACGAACGTCGCACGCGTGTGGCGACTCTGAAGCAGCTTCTCGGCAGGGCCGATGTGAGCACGTCGGAGAAGTATCGGCGGATTCTCGAGGCCTACCAGATCGAGATGGAGTACGGCCGCACGCTCGATGCGTACACCGGCAAGCTCGAGAGCAACGGGAGCGCAAGGACCGTCCAGTTCGTGCGCCTCGGTCGTGTCTCGCTGATGTATCAATCGCTCAGCGGAGACGAGACCGGGTACTGGGATGCGGCGCAAAAGCAGTGGGTGGTGGATCCCGCCTATGCGCGCGACGTCAAGCACACGTTGTCGGTTGCCAAGAAGGAAGGTGCTCCAGACCTCGTCATGGTTCCCGTCGCGGCTCCGGTGGAGGTGAAACCGTGACATCTCTCAGCGCAAGAACTCTGGTGTTGGCGTTGGCTCTGACGTTCGGCGCGCTGGTGTCGGCGGTCGAAGCGGCAAACACGCTCGATCAACTGCTACAGGAAACGCAAAGTCTGCGCGCCCGCGAATCCCAGGAGAACGCCGCTCGTGAGCAGGAGTTCCGCGCCAATCGCGACAAGCAGGCGAGCCTGCTTGCGGAAGCGGAAGCCAAGCGGGCGGCGGCCGAGGCAAGAAGCCAAAAGCTGTCAGCGCAGTACGACGCCAACGAAAAGGAGATCACCGAGGTCCAGACGACCCTGAGCAATCGGTCCGGCAACCTTGGAGAGCTCTTCGGAGTCACCCGCCAGGTAGCCGGTGACACGGCCGTGGCGTTGAGCCAATCGATGATCAGCGCGGAGTTCCCCGACCGCGAGGATTTCCTCCGCCAGCTCGCGGATGCAAAGGAGCTTCCCTCGATCACCGAGCTCGAGCGACTTTGGTTCGAGATGCAGCGGGAGATGACCGAAAGCGGGCGTGTTGCACGGCTGAAGACCCAGATCGTCGCGGCTGACGGCAAGACGGCCGATGCGGAAGTCGTACGTGTCGGCTCGTTCACCGCGATGTCCGACGGTCGCTACATGACATTCCTGCCGACGCAGAAACGCCTATCGGTGCTGCCACGTCAGCTAACGGGCGAGAAGGGTACTGCGGCGGTCGAGCTCCAAAATGCGACGAACGGTTACGTTCGCTCCGCCGTCGATCCTTCTCGTGGTGTGCTGCTGGCGCTCTACGTCGAGCGGCCGACCGTGATCGAACGCATCGAACGCGGCGAAGCGATCGGCTACGTCATCCTGGCCGTCGGCCTCGCCGGAGCGTTGGCGTTCGCCTATCAGGTGATTTACCTCCTGCGGGCACGCCTCTCGATTCAGCGGCAGCTCGCCCATTTGAACCAACCAACGGCTGACAATCCACTCGGCCGTGTGTTGCGGGCGTTCAAGGGCGATGCAGCGCACATCGAGGAGGACGCCGAAGTCGCCGAGCTCCGCATTTCGGAAGCTGTGTTGCGCGAGGTCCCCAAGCTCGAGCGCTTCCAGTCCTTCCTGCGCCTCGCCGTTGCTGCCGGACCGTTGCTAGGTTTGGTCGGCACCGTCATCGGCATGATCATTACGTTCCAAAGCATCACCGAGTCGGGTTCGAGCGATCCGAAGCTGATGGCGACTGGAATCGGGCAAGCGATGATCGCCACCGTCCTCGGACTCGGCATCGCGATTCCGTTGCTGTTTGCCAATGCCGGCCTGGTGGCGCTCTCACGCCAGATCGTTGCGATCCTGGAGGAGCAGAGCACGGGCTTGTTGGCCGAAAGCATCGAGGCGCGCAAGCCGAAAGGGGTCAAGCACAGTGCTGCCGCTTGACTGGATGCCACCGCAAGCGGTGGCAGTCATCGATCTGGTGGAAGGTGGCGGTCCCTTTGTGGCGCTGATCTTCTTCTCGGGCGTGGCGATGTGGACATTGGTGATCGAGCGCGCCTGGTACTTCGCTTGTTCGTTGCCTCGGCGTTCGCAGGAAATGCTGCAGACATGGCAAGCACGGCGAGAGCACAAGACCTGGTGCGCGCGGCAGATTCGACGCGCGATGATTTCGCGGTTGAATACCGAGATGACCGCGAACATGCCCCTGATGCGAGTGTTGGTGCCGCTCTCGCCGCTGCTCGGTCTCATCGGTACGGTCTCTGGCATGCTCGAAGTGTTCGATTCGATGGCGTTGCGCGGCTCCGCGGATGCCCGCACGATGGCCAGCGGCGTTTCGCACGCGATGATCTGCACCCTGACCGGATTGGCCGTGAGCATTAGCGGCCTCTATCCGGTTCACTACTTTCAATCCCGAGCGAAGCGCGAGACGGAGCTTCTGGCCGACCACTTCACCTACTGACGCAGATGCGCCTGCGCCGATACTCGCGAACGCACGATAACGATAGTCACGGCATCGACTTGGCGCCGATGCTGGACTTCGTGATGAATCTGTTGATTTTTTTCATCATCACGGCGGTGTTCGTGAAGGAGATGGGCGTGCCGGTGAACCGCGCGGGTGGCGCGTCCGCCGGAGGCGGCGGCACCAGCAGTATCGTCGTCAGCATCACCCCGGTGGGCGAGATCTGGGTGGAAGGCCGGGTCGTCGATGTCCGCGCCGTGCGCGCCAACGTCGAACGTCTCCGCGCCGCCAGCCCGAAGAGCGGAGTGCTGGTTGCGGCTGACCAGAACGCCGCCGCCGGCCTCGTGGTCGAGGTCGTCGACCAGGTCCGACTCGCGGGTGTTTACGACATCACGTTCGGCACGAACTAACGATGAAAGCACATCGCAGCACCCCGGAAAGCGAAGATCACGGCATCGACCTGGCGCCGATGCTCGACTTCGTGATGAATCTGCTGATCTTCTTCATCATCACGACTTCGTTCGTGAAAGATCCCGGCATGGTGGTAACGCAGCCGAAAGCAGAGACGGTCGCCTACCGTGAGACCGGCAACATCCTGATCGCGCTGCGCGAGAACGGCGAGATCTGGATGGATCGCCGTCACGTTGATCTCCGGGAAGTGCGCGCCCTGATCGAGCGGATGCACGTCGAACGGCCGGAGGATACCGCCGTCATCATCGCTGATCGCGCCGCTCCGGCCGGCGTCGTTGCCAAGGTCATGGACGAGGTGAAGCTCGGTGGCATCAAGGAAATTGCGTTAGGTGCCGAGTCGGCCATCGAGGAGTGAGTGCCGTGACCGCCGCCATTCGATTACCTGTCTCCTTCGGGCTTGCGCTCGCCTTCACGGCAAGCCTCTTCTGGCTCCTGGCACTTCTGATCGGGGTCAAGAACGAGGTCGTCGATCGACAACTGGCGGCGCGTATCGAGTTCACACGACTGCGGCGCGATAGCGATGTCAAAGTGATCAAGAGGCAGAAGCCGCAGTCCGTGAAGCCGATCGAGCAACCGATGTCGAAGGCCAAGATATCGTCCGAGGGTGTCGCCGGCTTCAAGCCGAGCGCCGGCCCGATCGCGATCGGCATGGGCACCGGCTTGACCGTCGATGTCAAAGGCATGCTCGGTGGCCCCATGGCCGTGAGCACGGGCGGTTCCGACCGGGCCGAGATGCCGCTCGTGCGCGTCGAACCGGTGTATCCGCCGCGCGCCCTCGCCCAACGCGTCGAAGGCTGGGCCGTCGTCGAGTTCACCATCACCCCCGCTGGCACGACGAAAGACGTGCGCGCCGTTGAGTCGCAGCCGCCGGGCATCTTCGATGCGGCGGTGGTCAAAGCAGTGCAGTCGTGGAAGTACAATCCCAAGGTCGAAGGCGGTACGGCGATCGAGCGCCGCGGCGTGCGCGTGCTGCTGAGCTTCAAGATTTCCGGATGATGGCGATACTTTCCAAGAGGATCGTCCTTTTCACACTTCTTTGTGTCGCGGCAACTCCGTTGCCGTCGTTGGGACAATCGCGGGCACGCGAAAGGAATCGCAAGGAAGCGGCGGCACCCCGGTTTGACCCGCGCACCGGGAAAGCGGTCAATCGGGCCATCGAAGAGCTCCAGGCCGGACGACCGAACGAAGCAGGGGAAATCCTCGAAAAGATCAATCTCGACCGCGCCTCGCCGTATGAAGTTGGCCGCATCGAACAACTTCTGGCCTCGATTGCGCAGACGCAGGAAAAATACAGCCTGGCACGGGAGCACCTTGCCAGCGCGCTGGCCTCTGGTGGCCTCAACGACAAGGAAATGTCGTCGGTGCAATTCCAGATCGCCAAGCTCTATCTTGCCGACGAGAAATGGAATGAGGGGCTGCAGGTCCTGAAGGAATGGTTTGCCAAGGAGCCGAGTCCAAACTCCGCCGCGTACTACACCCTTGCCGCAGTCTACTATCAACTCGGCGACGTCGGCGCCGCGGCGGAGCCGGCGCAAAAAGCCGTTGATCTCGCCGGCGAGAATCCCCAGGAGACCTGGCTGCAACTCTTGCTGGCTGTCCGCTTCCGGCGCGAAGAGTACAACCTGGCGTTGCCGATCCTGCTGCAGCTCGTCGAACGCGTCCCGGACAAGAAGGTGTACTGGATCCAGGGCGTCGCCGTCGCACTTTCGATCGAAAAGTATGAGACTGCCACGGCCCTCATGCAGCTGGCGCACATGAACGGGATATTGACCGACGGCGCCGAGATCCGTCGCTTGGCGGAGTTGCTGGCGCACGAAGGGATCCCCTACCGCGCGGCGCAGATCCTCACGCAAGCGATCGATCGCAAACAGCTCGCTGCTGATTCCGCGGTCTACGAGTTCCTCGGCAACTGCTGGATCGCGGCGCGCGAGTACAAGAAGGCGATCGAGCCCCTCGATCGCGCCGGCGAGCTCGCCGACACCGGCGAACCGTTCGTCCGTCTCGCCGAGGTTTATTTCCAGCAAGAAGACTGGACCAACGCCGCCGCCGTCCTGCAACGCGGCTTCGGCAAGGGCAAGCTCAAGCGGCTCGGAAACGCGCAGCTGATGATGGGCTTGGCACTTTACAATCAGAAGAAACTGAACGACGCGCGCACCTGGTTCGAGCGAGCGCAAACACACAGCGAATCGCGCACCCAAGCGGAAGGATGGCTACGTCATACCCAGCAGGAGCTTGACGGCTAGTCGCGTCCTCACTGTGGCGCGACGTCAGGCGCCGCTCCGTCAGCCGGCGTATCCTTGACCGCCGGTACGTTTGATTCTGGCAACTCGATTTTCACTGTGACTGCAGGCGTCGCGGTGTTCACCGGAGTCGGCGTCGACGGCGGTGCGAGCGGCAAGGCGTTGCTGGCAGCCATCAGGCGGAAACCGATCATCGGATCGCGGTCCGTCGCCGGTCGAACGACGGCCAGCGCCGGTTCCAGGAACAGACCGTTCTGGGCCCAGCTGCCGCCGCGCACCTGCATCGTCTCGCTGCCGGCGCCGGCGCGCGTCCATTCGGCGACGTTGCCGACGAGGTCGATTACACCGTCGCTCGACGAGCAGTACGCCATGGTGCCGACCGGCGCGGTCTCGGGTCGCCCGTCGTCGAACGACTCGTCACGAAAACGCTCGATTCCGCAGGCGCGGTCACAACTGTTGCAGCGCGCTCCGACAGGTTCGTTACCCCAAGGATAAGCCCGGTCACCGCTGCCGCGGGCGGCACGCTCCCATTCGTCTGTTGTCGGCAGCCGGTAGGGAATGCCGGTGCGCTGCGCCAGCCATGCGGCGTACGCCTCGGCATCCTTGGCGCTCACGCAGTTGATCGGGTGCTTGCCGCGGTCGGCAGCGCCCCAATTGCAGCCGGTATCGGTCCCGGGCGTCGCGCACAGTGCCGCGTGTACACACGGGCGATACTCATCGACGGTCACTTCACGACGGGCGATCCAGAATGCCGGCAACTCGACCGGGTGTATCGGGTTGGAATCGGCGAACCGCTGATCGCCGAGCGTCGCCTTGATCGCCGGCAACTCGACGAAGGCGGTCAACGTCGGCCGCACGTTGGCCCAGTTGAGTGAGACGACGACGTCGCCGGCCGGGGGAACGATGAACTCGGTCTCGGCGGCGCGGTCGCCTTGCTGGGCGAGCACTCGATGTGTACCGGCGGACAACGCCAGCCAGCCGCCGGGTGCGACGGCGGCGACCTTGCCGTCCACAGTCAGCGACTCCCACGCGGACGCGCTTTCGAACTGTGCGCGCCCCGGTTTCGCGGCGAGCTTGACCATCACGGCGTCCTCGCCGTTCGGGGTCCAATCCCGTTCGATCACGCGCGAGTTGTGGTTTTCGAGTTGAAACTCGATGCGGGCGTGGCCCGGCGTCATCGGCAGCGGGCCGGCGGGAGCTTTCGCTGCCAGCGGTTTGTCGTTCACGATGATGGTTGCGCCCGGCGGATCCGATTCGAAACGCACAACCGCGGCGAGCGGCTTGAGAGCGACCTCGAAGCGCGCTTCGCCGTTCGCTGCCAGCGCTTTCCGCTCCGTGTGCGGGACGTAGTTCTCGAGCTCTATGAGCATATCGGTCGCGCCGGCCGGAACCATCGCGTTGTCGATCGGCGTCTTACCCTCGACGATTACGCCGTTGACTTTCACTGTCGCACCGCCGGGCGTCGTATGGACAGACAGACGCGCCGGCAGCGGCACGAGCGCAACGGCGACGCGGTCCTTACCTCCTGCCAGCCACTCACGCTCGACGCGGGCCGGCTCGTAATTAGGCAGGCTGAATTCGACAACAGCTTTTCCGGCTGGGAGCACGGTGTTGACCAACGGTGCTGCACCGGCCATCGGCTGGCCGTTGACGGTGATTGTCGCTCCCGGAGGGTTCGAGATCAGGCTCACGTAGGCGGTTGCGGGTTTTGAGACGATTGTCGGGGCGACTGCAACTGGCGCCAAGGTCCTGGCCGGTGCCGGAGTCGGTGGTCGGGTTGCGGCTTTCGTGCTGACGGTTGCCGGCGCAAGTTGGGTGGGAACTTCACGAGTCGGCGTCTCGGTGGGCGTTGACGTCGGCGTCGGCGTTGCCAACGGTTCGAGGGTGACGTCCAAGCGCGTCAAAGCGCCGGCATCCCAGTAGCGCTGCGTACGAAGGGGACGATAGCCCCTTTTCTCGAACTCGATGACGTTCAATCCAGCCGGAACCTCCTGATACTCGAGCGGTGTGGTGCCTTCGAGGAGAGTTCCGTTCAGGCGCACGGAGGCGCCTTCGGGATTGGAGAGGAAGCTGATGTGCGCCGGGCGGGGATCTTCGACCGGCGGCGGTTGCGCTGGGCGGGTCGGGTTGCAAGACAGAGTCGAGCCGGAAAGCAGGATCAGAGCTCCAGCGAGCCACCGGGGAATCCGTGTCTTCGTCACCGGGTCCAGGGGCAGAGCTCCATATGAAGGCCCACGATGCGCCGCGCGAGAGCCCGGATCAAGGGAACGCAAAATGAAGCCCCGCGGGGCCCCGCTTCACGCCGTGCCTCGCAAGGTCCTTTGCACTTGCCTTGCGATAAGCCGCGCGCTCGCCGGGCGAGTGCCGCGAAGTCGCAGGTCAAATCTCCATCCGACCCGATGTTGAATTCATGGTAGGCTTGTGGGCTGGGGAAGCACGTGACTGCCGAGACCGTCAGCTCCGAGATCGAACGCGCCTACGCCGCGGAAACCGCGTCGATCATCCGTGCCCGGTTACCCTATGCGACGCTGGGGTTCATCATCAGCTTCGCCATCGCGTGGGTGTTTGAGCATCACGACCACCCGGAGCGCGATCTCATTTACGGAATCATCTTCGCGCTCGAAATCGTCGCCTGTCTGCTCGCGATCGTTCTGACCGCCCGACGCGTGCTATCGCCGCGGGCTGCCGTCCCAGTTGCGATCCTCAGCACCGTCAGTCTGGTCGTTCTGGTCACCACCTACCATGTCGCCGTCAACGGCGAAGCGGAAATCCTTGGCCTGGCTCTGGGCTACATCAACGTCGGCGCAATGCTGTTGTTTCCATGGGGCGGGCTCGGTCAACTCCTGGTCGCCGGCGCCAGCCTGGGAGCGTACGCCGGCGCCCTCACGACGACCGTGCGAGCATCCGTTCCGTTCGAGCTCAACATCCTCGGCCAGGCCTTCGTCGGCAGCCTTACCGTGGCCGGCGCCATCTTCATGGAACGCTACCGGCGCAGCTTCTTGCGACAAAGGCTCGAGCTGCGACGAACCAATGAAGCCTTGCGGCTGGCGAATGAGAGCTTGCAGTTGCAGATCACTGAGCGCCAGCGGGCGAACGATGAGACATCGGCTCTCCTCGACGTCGCGCGCGATATCAGCGGGCAGCTCGAATGGCACGAAATCCTCGGGCGGGTGCACGCCAGAGTCGCCAGCTTGTTGCCGTGCGAGCGCGTGGCGACATTCTACTTCGACCGCGATTCACGCACTTTTCGTGTCATCGCCCACCACGGGGTTCCGCGCGAGCTGCAGGCCGAAGCGGAAGCGCTGCAGTTCCAAATGGGCGAAGCCGTCGCGCAGCAGCTGGCGGCAGGCAGAAACTTGGTGATCAACGATATCCATCAACAAAGCACGATCGACGTAGAGCTGTTACAGCGCTTCGGCATACAGACGTTGGTGGCCGTACCGTTGCTCGTTCGTGGTCGGACACTCGGAGTGATGTCAGCTTCACGCAACCGCACTGCGGAGCCTTTCACGCCAAATCAGGTGCGCTGGCTCGAAGGCGTATGCCAGCAACTCGCCGTTGCGCGGGAAACGGCGGAATTTCACAATGCGCAGCGCGCGGAAGCCAAGGTGGCAGCAGGGTTGGCGCGGCTCGCCGGCGAGATGATCTCGTCACTGAGTACGCCGGTCATCCTCGATCGTCTTTGCCGCCATACCACCGAGTTGCTCGACTCCGATTGCAGTCATACGTTCCTGCTGGTGCGCGAAAAGAACGTCTACGTCGCCGTTTCGGGCTACGGTGACAGCTCGCACGAGGCCGAGTCGCTGCAAGTGCTCGAAGTCCCGCCGCCGCTGATCGAAGGGATGATCGCTCGCTTGCATCACGACGCAGTTGCGGTCGTCGCCGGTACGCCGCTGGCGGCCGCTGCCAGTGAGGGTCAGGGCGAGCTCTGCATTGCGTTGCGCCGCGGTGATGACATCGTCGGCATCCTGACCGCGGGCTATCGGCGCCGGACACGGCATTTCAATCGCTGGCAGCTGCAAACCGCGAGGCGTATCGGCGAGATTGCGTCTCTGGCTCTCGAAAACGGCCGCCTCTTCGAGCAGCTCGGACGCGCCAACCGGCTGAAGTCCGACTTCCTCGCAACCGTATCGCACGAGTTTCGCACGCCGCTCAATGTAATCCTCGGCTATTGCGATCTCCTGCTCGAGGGCGCCTTTGGCCGACTCATGCCGGAGCAGTCGGACAACCTCGACCGTGTCCGCAGCAATGCGCGTCAGCTGATCGACCTGATCAACGCAACACTCGACGTCACCCGCCTCGACGGCGGCAAGCTGCCGCTGCAGCTGAAGCCGGTACAAGTGTGGGAACTCGTCGAAGAGATCGACGAGGACACGCGCGACATGCGCGACCGCAAACCGGACGTGCACATGATCTGGAACGTGCCGATCAACCTGCCGGTAGCGACGACCGACCAGGCGAAGCTGAAAGTGATCCTGAAAAACCTGATCGGCAATGCCATCAAGTTCACCGAGCGCGGCAGCGTCAAGATCAGCGCCTCGATGATCGACGGAGGCCTCGAATTCGCCGTCGCCGACACGGGGATCGGCGTGGCGCGTGAAGTCCAGACAGCGATCTTCGAGCCCTTCCAGCAGGCCAACGGCGCGATCGTCGATCGTTACGGCGGCGTCGGCCTCGGCTTGTACATCGTGCGTCGACTCTGCGAGCTGCTCGGCGGACACGTTTCGCTGCAGAGCGAGGAAGGCAACGGTTCGACCTTCCGGGTATGGATCCCGCTCGACCGGCGTACGGTGCGCGACGACGGGGTGACGCTGCACAGCTGAGGGGCGCGTATGGCGTATCGCCTATGGCTTATGGCAAGGGTGTGTTCTACCACCCATACGCGATAGGCCATACGCCATAAGCCGTGCTTCGCCGTCTCGAAAATCATCTTCTAGCGCCAGTCGACAACAGCCCGCTGATCGTCTTCCGCATTCTCTTCGGTGTGCTGCTCGCGGCGGAGACCGGCGGTGCGATTCTCACCGGATGGGTGAAGGAAGTACTCGTCGAGCCCGAGTTCACCTTTCCCATGTTGCCGTTCTCCTTCCTGCAGCCGCTGCCGGGCTGGGGAATGTACTTCTACTTTGCAGGGATGGCCGTCGCCGGCCTGTTGGTCGCGGTTGGTGCGTGGTTCCGAGCCAGCCTGTCGGTGTTCACAGTGATGTGGACCGCCGTCTATTTGATGCAGACGTCGAGCTACAACAACCACTACTATCTGCTCATCCTGCTTTGTGTCCTGATGCTGGCGACGCCGGCGAACGCCGACTGGTCGTGGGATGTGCGGCGCCATCCGCACCTTCGCCGACAGACCTGTCCGCGCTGGTGTTTGAGCGTATTCGTGCTGCAGATCGCCATCGTCTACACGTACGCCGCGATCGCCAAGATCGAAGCGGACTGGCTGCAGGCGAAGCCGATGGCCATCTGGCTCTTCGCGCGGCGCGACTACTACCTCGGACCACTCTATGAGCTCGCCTGGTTCAAGTATGCAATCGCGTGGGGCGGGCTGCTCTTCGACGCGACCGCCGTTCCGCTGCTGCTCTGGCGGCGCACACGGATGCTCGCGGTCGGCTTGTCGGTGTTCTTCCACCTGTTCAACTCGTACACTTTCCGGATTGGCATCTTCCCGTATCTCGCTTTGAGCCTGCTCGTGTTCTTCTTTCCCGGAGAGCAAATCGGAGCGCGCTTCCTTCGCCGGCGGACGCCCGTGGTGGATCTGCCTGTGGCGCCGACATCCAATCGGATCGTCCTGGGCCTCCTAGGTATCTATTTCGTTGTGCAGCTCCTGCTGCCGCTGCAGAGTTTGTGGTTTCCGGGAAACGTGAACTGGACGGAAGAGGGGCAGCGGATGTCGTGGCGAATGATGTTGCGCAGCAAGGACGGCAGCATCCACTTCGTGGTCAGGAATCCGAAGTCCGGAGAAGAGTGGCGGATCTATCCTTCGAAGCGCCTCACACCGAAGCAGACCGATCGCATCGCGACGCGCCCCGACATGATCTGGCTGTTCGTTCAGCGTCTGAAGCGGGAGTACGGCCAACGCGGCGTCGATCCGGTGGAGATCTACGCTGTCTCGAGCGTCTCGCTCAACGGTCGCCGGCGGCAGCCGATCGTCGATCCGGAGTACGACATGGCCAAGGCCGAATGGCACTACTTCCGCAGTGACGAGTGGATCGAGCCGCTGCGCGAGTGAATCTCAACACGCTAGAGGCGACTCCGATCCCCTCTCCGCTGCGAGGGTGTCGACAAAAGCCACTTCACCGGGGAGAGGTCTCCAGCAATGCGAGCCGAAGGCGGTCCGCGTTGCGTTGACACCCTGGGTATCGCTTTGTCGCGCTTGCGAGGGTATGGCCTTTGATGGCGCTCAACACATCCGGTGCGCTGCAACCCTCACCCGAAGGGCGCATGAGCGGGCCGGCCAAGGCCCTGGTTCACCGCGGGATCGGTTGCCGGTTCCGTCGTCGACGGGCTGGGCGCCGGAGAAAAAGGTCGTTTTCGCGTCCTAACAAACGTTCGTTTCGCTTGAACTAGGGTCGCCGATCACGGCAATATCGGCTTCTGCCGCCGAGGCGTTGCCCGGCGAGCCTAGAGGCCCGAGGAAAACATGCACACTGAAATCTGCGACCAGTTAGGAATCGAGTTGCCGATCTTTGCCTTCAGCCACTGCCGTGACGTGGTCGCCGCCGTCAGCAAGGCCGGCGGCTTCGGCGTCCTGGGTGCCGTCGGCTTTCAGCCGGAGCAGCTCGAAGTCGAGCTCAATTGGATCGACGAACACATCGGCGACAAGCCGTACGGCGTCGATATCGTCATCCCGGGCAAGTACGAGGGAATGGGTGAGCTCGACCCCACCAAGCTGGAGGAGACGCTGCAGGCGATGATCCCAGAGCAGCATCGCCAGTTCGCCAATAAAATCCTCGAAGACCACGGTGTCCCAAAGCTACCCACGGGCGAGAAGGCGGTGAACGAGCTGCTCGGCTGGACCGCGGCTACCGCCGCTCCCCAGGTCGATACCGCTCTCAAGCACGAAAAGGTCCGCCTCATCGCCAACGCCCTCGGCACACCGCCGGAAGACGTGATCAAGGAGATCCACGACGCCGGCAGGCTGGTTGCAGCGCTGTGTGGATCGGCCAAGCACGCGATCAGTCACAAGAACGCCGGCATCGATATCATCATCGCTCAAGGCTACGAGGGCGGCGGCCATACCGGCGAAATCGGCAGCGTCGTGCTCTGGCCCGAGGTCATCGACGCGGCGGCGCCGACTCCGGTTCTGGCTGCCGGCGGCATCGGCTCCGGCCGCCAAATAGCCGCGGCCCTGGCGATGGGTGCACAAGGGGTATGGACCGGGTCGATCTGGCTCACCGTCCTGGAAGCCGAGGCACCGCCGGCACAACGTGACGCCTACCTGGCCGCGGCCAGTCGGGATACCGTCCGTTCACGCGCCTTCACGGGCAAGCCTTGTCGCATGCTGCGCAACGACTGGACCGACGCGTGGGAGAACCCGGAGAACCCCAAGCCCCTCGGCATGCCCTTGCAGTTCATGGTGACCTCCGACGCCGTCGCCCGCGGTCATCGCTACGCCGACAAGGCCAAGGATGTGATGTTCAACCCCGTCGGGCAGATTGTCGGGCGGATGAACACGGTGCGCCCGGTGAAGGACGTAATCTACGACCTGGTGCAAGAGTACCTCGAGGCTAGCGAACGCCTGGTACGCCTCAGCGCCGCCGTCGAGTAGAATTGTGCTCCGAGCGGCTTTTCTTGCACTTTGACGTCTTGACCCTTGCTGCCTACCCCAGCATCATGGCCCGGCGTCGTTGGGGTCGATCGGGTTTTGCCTAGCAAACAACACAGCTTTTTCGTCAGCGTCGTTCTGATCGCTGCTCTGCTCGCCGCTGGCGGCGGGTTGAGTGGCTGCGACGGATTCTCGGGACCCGACGAGGGGCGCGGTTTCGACGTCGACCCGGACATCGAGCAACCTCCCGGAGGTTTCCCCGAGGGCATTCCCGATTCCGTCAAGACCTTGCGTATCGTTTTCGAATCGGAGAACGGAAGTCTGCGTTGTTGTGCCGCAGTCGATCCTTTCGGAGCATCGACGGATCCCGATGCGACCGAACGTTTCATCGAGCTAAATCAACCACCAGCCGGCATCGCAACCTTGCGCATCGACGGCTTTGCCACCGACTTCGCACCGACGGTCGGCGGCATAGCCGATGTGTGTGCCATCTTGCCGGCTGCGGCGCTGAAGGGGGGTTGCGACCAGACGCGTTTGGCGACCCCGAGCTTTCACGGCGAACCCAGGATGGTCGACATTCCGGAGGTCGGACGGGGCGACGCCGGCGAGATTCCACTGCCCTCCGTACCATTTCTGGTCGACTTCCAACCACCACCCGACACGCAGCAGATGAGCCCGATCGAGTTCTCGTTTACCGTCGCCGATACGATCTTCGGCATCGAAGCCAGCAGTGTGCAGCTCGAAGTCACCGACGACAGCGGCACCTTCGAAGTCGATTTGGACCTGCAACCTTGCAACGACGCCGGCGCTTCAAAGTGCAGCATGGACGGAGAGCTTGCGGTTTCCGGCTTCGAGGTTGATGCGGAACCGTTGGTGGTCAGCGGCATGGTGCAGGCACGAATCCAAGCGCGCAATCTCGCGCCGACGCCGCAGATGCTCGACTTCACCTACGACTTCCAGGTCGCAACGCCGACCCCGACGAACACTCCGACACAATCAGCGACGCCGACGAATACCCCGTCGTCGACGCCGACATCGACGGCGACAAATACTCCAACACAGACGCCGACGTTCACCGCTACGTTCACCAGTACGTCGACGAGCACGGCGATATTCACGACAACGGCGACGTCGACACCGACGCGCACACCGACGCCGACCAACACACCGACCGACACGGCGACGTCGACCGCCACGCTCACGCCGACAAGGACTGGAACACCGACCCTGACTGCCACGCACCAACCCGGCGTGAAGGTGTACATCCCGACGCTGCAAGGGGACCTCAATGTCATCGACGCGGACAGCGGCAGCATCCAGGCCCGCGTCCCGGTTGCAGCCGATCTCTATCGCGCTGCGATCAGCGCCGACAGCACTCGCATTTACCTCACCAGCCGCGCGTCGAATCGGCTTTCGATCGTCGACACCGCGACCAACACGGTTGTTGACACGATCACCGTCCGTGACGGACCGAGCGGGGTCGCCTTGAACAGGGAGGGTACGCGGGCCCACGTCGCCAACGAATTCTCCAACACACTTGCGGTTGTCGATCTGGCGGCGCGCGAGGTGATCACGGTCATTCCCGTGGGCGAGGCGCCGACCGACGTTGCCGTCGACCCGTCCTCGGAATTTGCCTACGTCAGCAATCGGGTTTCAGAGACGGTGTCGGTCATCAACCTGACTTCCAACCAGGAGGTCGCTGAGATCGTTGTCGGCAACCAGCCCGAAGGGCTCGAAGTTACGCCTGACAATCGCTCGGTGTACGTGGCGCAGGCTTCGACCAACACGGTGGCGGTTATCGACCTGGCGTCCAGGACTATCATCGATCACATCATCGTCGGCGACCGGCCGCGTGACGTCGCAATCAGCCCCGACAACCTGTTCGTGTATGTTGTCAGCTCGTTCTCGCGGACGATCTCCACGATTCAGATCAACATCAACACCGAGGTCTTGCGGGTCCCGGTAGGTTTCGAGCCGACCCGAGTGGCACTGACACCGGACGGGCAATTCATCTATGTCGCCAGCTCTGCACCCAACAGCGTCGGCATCCTGCAAGCCGGTGACGACGAGCTGTTCAACGCCATCGGTCTCGGTGGCTCACCCTCAGACGTAGTCATTGGAGTGCCGCCATGATGAAGCGGCTGGTTCCGCTGGTCATTTCACTTACACTCATCGCACCCGCTGCGTTCGGCTCAGTTCGCTCGAAGATGCTCTACTCGCGCGGCGTATTGCAGCTCAACGCCGGAAAAACGGACGCCGCGCTCGATCTCTTTCAACAGGCGGTCGAAGAGGATCCGAACGACGGCTACGCTCTCTACTACCGCGGCGTCACGCGTGGCCAGCTGGGTGACAACGACGGTGCAATCGCGGATCTCGCGCAAGCTTTGAGCGTACAGCCGACGCTGACTCGTGCCGCTCTCGAGCTCGGCATCGCTCTGGTTCAAAAGGAAGAGTACAGCGACGCGATTCCGTTCCTGAAACGGGCGCAGACGAGCCCGGACTTGGAAGCGCGCGCTTCTTTCTTCCTCGGAATTTGCCGCCTGCGCCGCGGGGAGTACGACGAAGCGCGCGCGCTGTTTGCCCGCGCCGCCGCCGGTGACACCAAGCTGGCGGCATCGAGTCGCTACTACGAGGGCATCATCTCCTACCGCGAAGGCAAGCGCGAGGAGGCGATCGAGCACTTCCAGGCGGTAGTCGAAGGCGCGCCGGACACGCAGATCGCCGGCGAAGCGAAGCAACTTTCGGATGCGTTGCAAACGAGGGCGCGACCCTGGGGTCTGTACGCCAGCACCGCCCTGCAATACGACAGCAACGTGCTCCTGAGCGGCAACGTCAATCTCGGAACAGCCGACAGCCCGGAGTTCGTCTCCGGAGAAGGAGACGGTCGCGCTGTCATCAACCTCGGCGGCCACTATCGGCTGTTGGATCGGGAATGGGTGGGGTTGTCGGTTGGCTACGACTTGTTCCAGAGTCTGCACTTCGGTCTAGGGAACACCAAGGAGCTACACTCGGACGGCAGGATCAAATCGACGAGTTGCTGTACCGAGTTCAATATCCAGAACCACGGCGTGGTTCTCGATCTCAGCTTCGCTACCGACTACTTCGATTCGGGCTTGCTGGCGCGGCATGACTTCGCATTGAAGCAAACCGACAAGTTCCTGGAGAGCGGTACGGTTCTGCCCTGGGTTTCGGTGCCGAACACCGACTGGGCGGAAACGCAGATGTCGTTCCGCTTGCTCCTCAATGACTTCTATGGCGGGGATTCCGAAGCGGACGACTTCGACCTGCGCGACGCCTACAACTATGCGGGCGCGATTCGCGAGGTCATCGATCTCGGCGCGGCGCGCTATGTTTGGGTCGGCTACCGCTACGACAAAGAAGATCCGGTGGGCAACGATCCCGGCAGCCAGTCGTTTGCGTACGACGGAAATCAGGTCGAGACGGGCTTCTCGTGGACCCTACCGTCGGCGTACGGCATCGAGGCAGGCTACTCCTACCGCAACGAATCGTACGACGACGCCAGCCGCATCCCGCCACCGCCACTCCCTCCGAATGATCTCCGCCCGCAGCGGAGCGACAACGTGCACGGCGTGTACGTTCTCCTCCACATCCCGCTGCCGAGCTACTTCGAGCTGACTACGGGTGTCTTCAGCACCTTCAACAACTCGAACCAATCGGAATTCGCGTACGATCGTCTGGTGGGAACGATCGGCGTCACAGCGAGGCTGTGAGGGATTGGTTAGAAGCTGATTCCCAGGCTGCGGCGGCCGACGGACTGTGAGCTCTGACCGAGCAGGTCGTTCGCTTCGAAGAGTTGTTTGCGACTCAGGTCCGACGATCCTGCCGCCGTCGCGGCCGATGGCCTCGTGCTGCGGACGTTCAGCGACACCAGGCTGCGCGCGGCGATACCCTCGAAGCCGCGCTCGCCAATGAAATCGATGTTGTCGAGTCGCTGGCGCAGCACCCCTTCTTCGTAGCGGTTCGGCGGCGACGGCAGCTCGCCCTCGCGCACGTACGTCACTTCATTGGCGTTCAGAAAGACCGTGTTCTGCACGTCCTCGACCAGACTTGTCACTTCGACCCGTCCATCGACGACGAATACTTCGGTCAGCTCTTCGCCCGGCTCGTACGACACGACGAACTCCGTGCCGCGCACACCGGCCGTGGCGGTCTTGGTCTTCACTTCGTATTCGGCATTGGGGTTCTTGTAATACTCACTGACGACTGCGTTCACCGTGCCACTGAGGAGATCAACGAGCGACCGCGACTTGCCCTCTTTGGGTGCGAAGTCGTGCTCGGAGACCGTCAGCTCGGACGACTCGCCCAACGTCAATACGCTGTCATCGTCGAAGACGATACGCAGGTGTCCGGGCTTGCCGGTGCGCAGGATATCATCGGCGCGAATCGGTGCACCGACTTCGGCGGCGAGCCAGCTACCGTCACGGCCGATCTCGGCAGTGCCTTCGATGCTGGCAACCGTACCGATCTCGGTTTCCTTCGCTTCTGAGATCGCAGGGAGGAAGATCGACAGCGCGAACGCTGCCGCAGTCAGTACCCGTACCATGGTTTTCATGGCACTCAGGGTAGGCAAACGACCGCGAGAATGCAACGAATGTTCGGCGGATCAGGGTTGCCTGAAGTCCCTCCCGGCGTCAGGCGCTACCCTCGGTCGCCGTCCACCGCCGCGGGTTCAGCACAGCGTGTGCCAACTGGCGACAGGTCTCGCAGAGCAACAAACCCTCGCTCCAGAGCGGCCGCTCGAGAGACCGTCCGCTGACCTGACAGCCATCGCAACGTACCGGAAAACCGGTCGCAGTGACGCTGTATGGGTCGCGCGCCGGCACCAGGTCGATGACGACGCAAGGCTCCATTTCTGGCTTTCTCATAATGTGTGACTCCTGCTGCCGGCGCGGAAATTGGCGCCGAAGACGCCGCGTAGCACTACGCGTCCGCTGTGCAGCATCCGGGTGACGACGGACACCACCTCGTCGTCGGTTCGCGAGGCGTCCTGGACTGCGACGACCAAATCCAACAACGTGGTTTCGATCGACCAGGGTACCGTGGTGTCCCTTGAGTTGATGCGTTCCATTTTGGTGTCCTGCCCTTCCCTGTTGGAGGTGTGGAGCAACGGCCATGCCACCGACTGAATTCAGGTTGCACGCCTTCGCCGTAGCGACCGTCAGCGAGTCGGGGTGTACATCCAGCGTCGATGTTGAACGAACTTGACGATGTACAGTTTTGTGCGGCTTGGGGGGATTGCAGTTGAAAGCTCGCGGTCGAAATGCCAAAGCTCGACGCCGGATTTTTTTCCGCACAGGAGGAGCTCATGCGTAACTCGTGGATTGCAGTAGTTGCCGTGGTGGGTGTGTTGGCGGCGTTGTCTCAATCAGCCTTTGCGAAAGACGGACCGACGATGAATCCGGGCAAGTGGGAGGTGAAGACGGTGCAGAAGAGCTCGATGATGAAGAAGGAGAAGGTCACCAACGCGACCGAATGTGTGAAGGAAGACAAGAACCCGCTCGAAGCCATCATGGAAGCCGGCAAGTGCAAGGTGACGAAACAGGAAACGAAGGGACACAACGTGAGCTGGGACATGGAGTGCGGCGACCAGTATTCCGCCACCGGACACGGCACGTTCACCGCTGACGGCGATTCCGGTGAAGGCACCATCGATATGAAAATGAAACTCCAGGGTATCGAAGTGAACGTTCAGAACACCTGGAGCGGCAAGCGTGTCGGAGATTGCGACTAACCTCAGCGGCCGACGAACATGTCGCTGCGGTTGGTTCTCGCGTCGAAATAGCTCGCTTCCCAACAGTTGCCGTTGTCCGCCACCAACTGCGCCCTGACTTCCGGGTCCTGGGCGAACATGCCTCCGGATGGCGCCGGCGGCGGTAGACTCAGAGCTCCACGCCCGCCGATGGCAAGACGTGCAAGGCCGCTGGCGCCGGCACTGAGGCGGGCGCTGGTGATCCCGTCGCTGATGCCGTCACGGTCGCGATAGGCGAAACCGCTGTTGCGCTGCGACCAGTGGCTTCCCGGTGGTAAGGCGAACTGCGCCGCCAGCTGCGGAGCTCCGGCGATCGTATCGTAGATGCAGAGAGTGTAGCCCGTCGCCGTCGTCGGGTTGCCGAATGCGCCCGGCGCCGTCGGATCGTCGCCGAACCAACGCCACATCAAACGGTCGCGCGTCGCACCTCGATCCGCCAATGCCAGCGAGCTTCTCGTCGCCAGTGTGCAGGCTGTCGACGGCTGCGCTGCGCACGGACTCACCGGCGCCCCGATCGAGAAGCTGCGCACGACCTTGTTGATGTTGCCTTGATTGTCAGCGATCACGACCGTTAGCTCGCCGCCGTCGAGCATCGTCAGCGGGTCGTCCAGCTGCAACCGGTAGACGCCGCCACCCTGCTCTTCCAACAGGCCGACCAACTCCTCGCCGGCGTTGCGGCCGTTCACCCCGAAGTTCGCAGTTACCGAGAGCGTCGGCAGATCGAGCCCGGTATAGGCGTCCCCAACGCCGATGAAGATCTGCGACAGCGGCCCGTCGCTGCGCCCGGGCGGCGGCACCGTCAACGCTACCGTCGGCCTGATCTCGTCGAGAAACCAACCCCACGGCGTCGTTCCGTTGCTGCCCCAATTGATCGGACAACCGAGGTCGATCCAACGAGCGAACGTCATCTTCTCGTCGATGGTCAGAGACGGCACACCGCTTCCAGTCGGGGGCATGATCGTTCCGGTGTAGTCGAGGTCGGCCTCGTTGATCTCCGCCCCCGGCGGCAATGTCGAGGCGTTTCCCGGAACGCTCTCGGTCGGATGGTCAGCGTTGCTCCAGCCGTCAAGGCGTTGCCCGAAGATTTTCCACATCAGCAAGCTGCGGCGGCTCTGGAACATCCGGACATAGCGGCTGGCGTTCGACTGACGCCAGCGCGGGCCACCGACGTTGACCAGCGGTTTGTAACCAAACTGCGCGTTCTGATCCGCTGCCAGTCGCGCGTAGTCGCCCGGGAACCCATTCAGCGAGTTGTAATCGTCGAGCACAAGGGATCCGGGCGGTGTCGGGTTGTTCTTGGTGTGGCATGGCACGCAGCTGCGCACCAGCAGCGGTCGGATGTCGGCGTAGAACTCGACGTTGACTGCAGGGCTGTTGACCGTGCGCAGCGACGGCTGGCCGCCGGCGTCGTGCGTCAGCAGCGGCGTCACCTGTGTCAGATCGGCGACCGGATAGTCGGGCCGATCGGCGTAGGTATCCTCGAACGCGAGTGGCTGCTGGCTGTGTGCGTGGCAGCCGCCGCAGTCGAAGCGTGCTTCGCCCGGACGCACCTGATGCCACGTCTGCGCCATGTTGAGCACGAGGCCGTTGCGATCGAGTGTCTGAAAGGTGAACGGTGTGTCGGCGACGACGCGCGCCAGGAAACTGGTGTCGGGATTGCCTTCGGGGTCGAGGATGGGCTGGCCGCCGCCGTTGAACTTGCGCAGTGGGATTTCGCCGAGGATGCGCAGGCGTTCGCCGGCGTGGCTGTCGAACAGCTGTTCGCCGCTGGGACCGCCGTTCGGTCCGTAGCTGCGGTGCGTGCCCGGTTCCATCGAAATGAGGCGCACCGCCCAGATGTCGCTGTTGTTGTACTTGCCGGCGTCACTCCCTTGCGTGCTCCAGTTCGAGCTTTGCTCGTTCTCCGTCGTGTTGAAGACATCGAGACCGTCGAAGGTGTTCGACCACGGCACCACCCAGCCGGGGAAGCTCTCGCGTTTGTAGAAACCGCTCGTTCCGATCAGCCCGTATGGTGTTCCGGCCGGGAGTTGAGCAGGGTGCTCGACGCCATCGTTGGGCAGCCAGGGCAGCTCGTCGGGTTCGGCAACTCCGTGTACCGCGTCGTAGCGCACGACCGCCCGCGGCCACGCTTCGTTGTAGTTGGAATTGTTCTTGATCAATACCAGATCATTGGGCGAGTCGGCGATGTCGCCGCCGGGCATGAGATACAGACCGGCATCGTAATACGGAATGGTCGTCGGCCGGTTGAGATCGTTTGCCGGACCGGGGGTCCACACGACCAGAAGGTCGTTGTTCGGTGCGGCCGACGGATGTGTGAACTTGCCGACGCGCACTCCCCCGGCTCCGACTGGCGCCGCTTCGTCGAGGCCGTGAGTGAAAGGTGTGATCGAGAACATGCCCCACGGTGTGAACGGCATCGTGAACGGATAGAGAAACCCCTGGCCGATGGTCTGGTCGATGCTCGGGTTGTCTTCTGGAAAGGCGCTGTGGAACGCCGGTGTTCCCGCGGGTGGCCGCACGGGGAGGCGATAGAGCGCGCCGAAGCCGTTGTTGTTCAGGTTGTAGTAGTCGACGACGACGATGTCCTCGTTGGAGAGTTGAGTCATGAAGTGGAACGCTTGCGGTCCGCGAAACGCACTGACGACAGGAGCCCAGCGCCGTCCGTCGGGATAGATCGACCAGATACCCCACAAGCGGCTGTCGCGCAGGCCCTGCGATTCGTGTGTGCTGAACATCAAGCGGCCGTCGCGCATCGGCGTGGGATGCAGAGCGGCGCTGATGTTCAACGGCGCGATCTGCGTGACGTTGCTGCCGTCCTCGTCCATGACGAACAGCTGCAGCGTCGGGTTGGTGAACCCCTTCGGCGGCAGGAAGCCGTTGCGGTTGCTGGTGAAAGCGATCTTGCCGCCGGCGATCGGCGCCGGCCCGAGATTGAGAATGCCGTAACCGAGGTGATCCCAGGCATATTGGTTGGGTGTATCGATCGGCTGGTAGGCGCCGTCGGGCGATTGGTACCAGTGAGCCGCGCCGGTGTTCGGCGTGAACTCGCCGAAGGTCAGGCGTTCGATGGTGCGCGTCGCGAGATGGATGCGGTATATGTCGGCGCCTTCGTACGGCAGGCCGCGTTGCGAGTTGATTGCCGACGCCCGCATGTCGGGGAAGTAGCTGTAATAGACCCATTGTGCGTCGAAGGATACGAACGGATCGGTGACCGAGCCGTTACCGCCGTCGACCAGGACCTCTTCACTCCCGTTGGGGTGCAGCAGCATCAGGTCGGCGCCCGGATCGATGCTTGCCGGATGAAAAATCTCCGGCCAGGTCGTGTTGTTGTTGTCGCCGAAACGCGGCTGACGAACGTAGACGATGTCGTAGGGAACCGCGCCGGCGACGGCCGTTACGGCGTCGATGATGATTGCTGTGATGACCCCGAACGCTACTGCCCGCACGCGCATCCTCGCCCTCCTATCGAAGCTCTGACTTACCGGGGTACGCCGATCATCGCGCGATCCAGGCGGTTAATCCATCCAAAAAATCGCGTCGCAGATGCTGCGGCAGGTGAGTATTCCCGAAACATCGAACCGGCTTCGTGCGGTGCGCGGAGGGCTGTGAGCGGGATTCAGCGGCTTTCCATCGTCAGCGTTCGCAGGTCGTTGAGCACCAGCTGCGGATTCAGGAAGCCGACGCTGTAGATGTTGCGGACGCGGTTCTCGCGATCGATCAGGAAAACCTTCAGCACGTGACGGAAGAGGCCGCTCCACTGCCCGTCTTCGAAGCGCAGCTTGGCGATCGTCTGGCCGAAGTCGTCAAGCAGCGGCTGTAGCTGTCGCTCGCCGCTGGTCGTTACAAAACGCCAGTCCGCTCGCGGCGCATAGAACGATCGGACCGTCTGGAGCCGTTCCGGCATGTCGCGTTGCGGGTCGAAGCTGGCGCTGATGAGAACAACATTGCCAGCCAGCTCGGCATCGGCGGCGAGGGCGCGATCGACGTGCCGTAAGACCGACTGGCTCAACGGACAACCGGTAACCTCGGAACAGGCCGTATAGATGAAGGCCACGACCGCGAGGCGGTCTTGCTTGAGAGTGAAGAGCGACGTCGGCGCGCCGGTGCTGTCGAGGAGGGTGTGATCGGCGAGCGTCTTCATCACCGGCAGCTGGTAGGTGCCCGCTGCCGGAGGCTCGTACTCGGGCTTGAACGCGCCTTCGGTGTAGGTATGCGACAAAAGCGAACGGTCGACGTCGCGCAGGCGTTCGGGTGGAGCGAGCTCCTCGGCGTGAAGCGGAAGCGCGAGGACGAGAAGTAGACCTAACCCCCTAACCCCCTTCCCTCGGGAGACTGTCGATAAACGCCACAGGTCCCTCGATACGGCCGCTGAGAAGACGCGGCCTACTCGGGACGAACGGAGAAAGGTCTTGTAAGTCAAGGCACAAATCCGCTCGTCCCGAGTAGCCGACGTCTTCGGCGGCGTATCGAGGAACCACTCGCGAGAAAATCGACAGTCTCTCGGAGGGAAGGGCGAAATTCGCGTCCCTCCTTTTCCAAAGGAGGGATACAGGGAGGATTCGATCTGCGTTGATCGCGCAAGGCGACTACCGTTGCACGACGTTCAAGCCAGGTGCCTCCGCCGCGAAGATCTGATTCTTGTAGAACTGCTCCTGACCGAACTGCATGATGTGCGGCCGGCCGAGGCCTTCCTTGATGAAGTCGATTTCGAATTTCTTCGTCAGCTTCTTGCCATCCCACCCATAGGCTTTGAGGAACTGCTCGTTGTCCTTGTCCTTCTTGTCCCAATTGGCGAGCAACGACGAAGTGAAGTACATGCGCTCGCCGTCCCACGACTGCGACACCATGTTCACCTGTGCGCCGATCTTCTCCTCATGAGCGAGCTTCGGCTTATGGGGGTTGCTGATGTCGTAGATCCGCGCCATGCCGTCCACGAACGTGTCGACGGTGAGGAACTTGTCGTTGGCCGCGATGCTGATGTCGACGGGGAACAAAGTGCCCAGGGCGCTCTTGCCGTCGCCGATGGTGATGACATCTTCGGTGCCAAAGGTGCCGTCGTCCTTTTGATAGATCAGCCAGACCTTCGAAGTCAGCGGCGCGTTGATGAAGGCCCAGTTGTTCTGCGGCTGCAGTGCCCAGCGAATCTCGAGCGGTGCGCCGGGGACTTCGAGGATTTGCAGAGGCTTGTAGGCGTGGAAGTCCCAGACGATGACGGTCTTGCCGAAGTGTTTCATCGCCTCGGCATCGCCGATGAGCGAGCCGAAATCGCGCATGTAGTTGTTGTGGCCCGTGAAGGCGGAGCTGAGCATGCGGTTGAGGCGTGGTTGAACGCGGGCGTCGTAGCCGTACTCCGCATCCTTTGGCAGCCAGGTCGTGCGAATGTACCTGCCCTCGTTTGTATACTCGACGATGCCGGTCTTCCCGCCCTTGTCCTTGTCGTTGGACAGGGCGGCGATGAGGACGCGGCCCGGCAATGCGTAGAAGCCGTGCGGACCGACGACACCGCCGCTGTCTTTGACGAACGTCGTAATCGTCGTGGTCAACACAGGGTGAGCCGGATCGGGAACGAGATCGAAGATATAGATGACACTATCGTCGAGACCTCCGGCCCAAAGGTAACGGCGGTCGTCGGTGAAACCGGAGTGATGTGCTTCGTGGCGGCCGCCGACCGAAGCCGAGTGGATGACCTTACCGTAATCGTCGCGCTTGGGGTTGGCGCCGACAACCACCATCTTATCGGAACCGTCGCCGACGCCGTCGATCCCGAGCGTCCAGGCGTAGATGAAGTCTTCCTGCCCGGTAATCTTGGGCATGAAGGGTGAGAGGCAAGTTTCGTCTGCGGATGTCGCGCTAGCGAGCGCGAGTGACAGAACCAAGGCGCAACCAACAGCTTTGAGCGTCATTGCGGTCTCCTCCCCGAACGAGTGAGAGGAGATCTAGTCCATGCATCACCAAGTTTCCACCCACGGCCGCAGGTCGATCTCGTGGGTCCAAGCGCTGCGAGGTTGGGAGTACAGGGTCCAATAGTTGTCGGCGATATCGTCGGGATCGAGCAGACCGGCTTCGCCCTTCGCGGCTTTCAGCTGCGGCAGAAACGTGTTGATGCGGTCGCCGTCAATGGCGCCGTCGACGACGACGTGGGCGACATGGATCCCCTGCGGTCCGAACTCGCGCGCGGCCGATTGCGCCAGGGCCCGGAGCGCCGCTTTGGCCTGGGCGAAACCGCCGAAGTTCGCTTTGCCGCGCAACGACGCCGATGCGCCGGTGAAGATCAGCACACCTTGCTTGCGCGGCAGCATCGCTTCTATCGCCGCCTTGGCGAAGTAAAATCCGGCGAGCACATTCACGCGCCACATGTTCTCGAGGAACGCGCCGTCCATGTTGAGAAACGACTGCGGCCAGTTGCCGCCGGCATTGAAGACCGCGGCGTCGAGAGGTGCGTCGGCACGATCGGCCTCAAAGACCACCTTGCGCACGAGGGCTTCGTCGGTGACGTCTCCAATGACTGCGTCAGCATCCGCACCCAACTGCCGCAAATCTTGCAGAGCCGCGTCGACCTTGTCGGCCGAACGTCCCATGATCGTCGTGCGCAAGCCTGCGCCGGCAAATCGCCGCGCTATCGCAGCGCCGAGGCCACGAGGAGGTCCGACTCCGACAACGACCGCGGATTTGGCTGCCATCAAAGTCTTCCCCATCAAGCGACCGGCTCGACGCGCGCAGCCACGTGTTTGTGCCAGGGCGTACCAGCAAGCCAATCGCGGTCCTCGCTCGCCGTCAGCTCGTTGGGAGCGATGCCGGCAGTCGCCCGCGGGCCGCCGTCGAGCGGATAGTCGAGACCGAGGCCGTTGGGCAGCGAGACGTGACCGGGCTGCATGGTGTCCGAGATCTCGACGTCGACCTCGACCATCGCCCTCTTCGTCGTCAGCCGCGCCCGACCACCGCTGCGAATGCCCAGGCGTTCGGCGTCGGCAGGGCTCATGCGCAGTGCGCCGGTGGCGTCTTGCTTGCGCCACGTCGGATCTCGAAAGATCGTGTTCGCAGTGAAGGCGCGGCGCTCTCCGGCAGAGAGCACGAAAGGAAACTCCGGATTCGACCCCGGCGGCGGCTCGGTTGCCAACTGCTCGAGCTCTTCGAGCAGCTCAGGGATAGGCAGGTTGATCTTGCCGGCGCGCACTTTGTTCCAGGTCGCGCTCCAATCGTCCTCGGCGAAAACGACACCTGACTCGCCGTTCACGATGGCTTCGAACAAACGCTCACCGGGCTCGAAACCGTCGCCGGTGTAGCCGGCTCGCCGCGCCGATTCCGGATTCTGCATGCAGAACAAATGCGCCGCTCCCCAGATGGCTGCCGCCGAGGCTGCACCATCGGGCAGCGTCGGGCCGAGCGTGCGGTACAGCACGACGGGCACCATCTTTGACAGCTTCGGGTTGGCGGTGACTGCCGCGAAGAATGCTTGCGCGAACGCCTCGCGTCCATCGTTGAGTGCGGCGCGCAACGGGGCCAGATCTTCGTCCTTCAATTCACCGAGCGCTTCGACCAGGCGCGAGTGGATTTCAGGCTCGGGTAGCGGCCCTTCCGGCGCCGGCAGCACCGGATGCCGCAGGTGGAAGGCGTTGCGTGGAAAGTCGAAATTGAAGAACGTCGCTTCCCATTTCTCGTATTGCGACGGCGCCGGCAGGACATAGTCAGCCAGGCGAGCCGTTTCGGTCATGGCGACGTCGATGACGACGAGCGTATCCAGTGCCTCCAATGCAGCCCGCATGCGCTGGCTGTCGGCGAGGGAATGCGCCGGGTTGCCTGATTCGACGATCATGGCCCGATACCGTTGCGGATGGTCGGTCAGAATTTCCTCGGCGATGACGTTGCAGGGCACCAATCCCGAGATGATGCGTGCACCGACCACGGGGCTCAGCCGTGTCTTCGGTGCCAAGCCGCCCGCGCCGAGGGCGCCACCGCCGCCGGCCAGCTTGACGAGGCTGGTGAACGCGTACTGCGTGCCCGGCTTGCCGAAGTTGCCGGTCAGCATCCACAGGAGCTTTTCGAGGTAACTCGACAACGTCGAGTGACGGTTCATCTGGATGCCAAGGTCTTCGGCGACTGCAACGCTGGAAGCAGAGGCAATCCGCCGTGCGGTCTGACGGACGAGATCTTCCGGAAGTCCGGCGATCTTGCAGTAGCCGGCAATGGAGAGTTTCTCGAAGAAAGGTAGAACTTCATCAGCGCCGGCGGTGTGCGACGCGAGCCACTCGCGCGCCAGAAGATTCTCCTGCACGACGACGGCGACAAGGGCGGCAAGCAACCAGGCGTCGGTGCCCGGCTTCACGCGTAGATGAATGTCGGCGAGCTCGGCGGTTTCGGTGCGGCGCGGGTCGATGACGATCAAGCAGCGGTCGGGATCTTTGGCGATCTCGCGCAACGTATGGCGTGCGCGGGGCAAGCCGTGCGAATGCCACGGGTTCTTGCCGACGAACAGGGCAACCTCGCAGTGCTCGAAGTCACCGCGAACACTGGTGCCCATCATCTTCGCCTGCACCCACATCTCGCCGGTCTTTTCCTGCGCCAGCGCATTCGAGCGATAGCGCACGCCGAGTGCGCTCAAGGTGGCGCTGGCGTAGGCACCGCCGAGATGATTTCCCTGGCCGCCGCCGCCGTAATAGAAGACCGCCTCGCCACCGTACGTGTCACGCACGGCGCCGAGCCGAGCCGCGACCTCGCGGATCGCAGTGTCCCAGTCGATCTCTTCAAACGTGCCGTCGGCGCGCTTGCGCAGCGGCTGAAGGACGCGATCCGGCCCGTGCTGGTAGTGGTCCAGCCGCATCGCTTTGTTGCAGGTGTATCCTTGCGAAGCCGGATGAGCGCGATCGCCGCGGATGCGCGCAAACCGGTCACCGCCCGGACCGCCGAGCTGGATTTCAACGCCACAGTTGCATTCGCAGAGGATGCAGGCCGTCTTGTGCCATTCTTCGTTGGGCTGCGGAGCACTCATCTGGAACCTCCTGACGCTGTTGCAGGTTCGTTACAACGCAGAGCTATGGCAATCAGCGTAACAAATCTTCATCCGTGCGCATTTTCGCAATCGTCTTCGTAATCGAAAAGTCGGCGCCTACTGCAATCGCGGCGCCGCCGCCAGTTGCCGTGACTGCGCCACCAAGTTCCCTGCCTCGTCCCACATCTCACCATCCTCCTCGAGAAAGCCGCCGAACAGAAAGCGTGTGCGGAAGACGCAATGCAGCACATTGGAGCGCGGCCGAGCACGGACGTGCACGGTCAGCTCGAGGGTCGGGACCCATCCTCTTTCGGTGACGTTGAAGACGGCTGGCGGAAACGCATCGGCGATCAGGCCGAGACAATGTGTATCCATCGGGCGGCGATCGGCGAAGCGGATCCAACCGCGGGTCTCGGCACGAGGCGCGGCCCCGCCGTTGTCGGCGAACCGCTGCTCAAAGCGCTGCCGGATCGCGATTGGCATCGGCGGCTCGAGCGACAAGGGAGGGTGATCGATCGGCGGCACAATGGGCGCGACAGCGTCGATGTGCATCGGTCCATTGGTCTGAGACAGATCGCCGTAGGTGGCCAGCATGCGAACGATCTCGCGCCCGTTCTGGCGGATGCCACCTGTTGCCGTGCAAAACTGGCGGCCAGCCTTCAACATGTGCACCTCGACCTCAGCCTCGCCGGCAGCAGCAGGGCCGAGGTAGTGCGCCGTGACGGTGATCGGATCCGGTTGCGGCAACGCTCGCTTCAGGGCGGCCATTCCGAATGCCAGGACGTAGCCGCCGTTGGGTACCGCGCCGACGTTCCAGCGATCAGACATCCGCCCGCGATACAGTCCGCTGGCGTCGGCAGTGAGTGTGGTATCGTCGTCGAGCTCGTATGGCATCTCGGCCAAATTACACGACGCACGTCGCAGACGCGATAAGGGGCGTAGGGCTAGGAGAATCACGTATGATTGAGGTGAAGCAGACAGGCGCGGGCGACTTGATGGAGTTCGAGGTCGTCGTGCGTGAGGCCAACGGCACGACGCGCCATCACGTGACGATGAAGAAATCCACGTTCGAACGCTTTGCCACCAAGGCGACGGCGGTGCGCTTCGTCGAGGCGGCATTCGCGTTTCTTCTCGAGCACGAGCCGAAGGAGTCGATCCTGGCACGCTTCGATGTGACGGTGATCAGGCGGTACTTCCCGCAGTTCGAGCGGGAAATCGGGAGATACCTGGATTGAGGAAACCGTTGGCGGACGGGCCAACGATCAAGAGTATTGTTCGACGAGGTCCTGATAGCGGCCGAGGACGCGCTGCACGTACTTGGCGTTGCGGGCGCGGTGACGGGACATCTGCGCTACGCGTGTCGGGCCGAGGTTGTACGCGGCGATAGCGATGCGCGGATCGTCGAACCGCTCTTCGAGGGTCCACAGATACCGAATACCGATACGAACATTGAGGGCGCCGTCGCGCAGTGTCGCGTCACCCCGCCAGGGAATACCGGTCTCCGCCGCCATGGCTTTTGCTGTCGCCGGCCTGATCTGAATGAGGCCCACGGCGCCATGCGTGCCGCGCGCCGTCGGCTTGCAACTGCTCTCGACGTCGATCATCGCCGCGACGAACAGCGGGTCGTAGCCGTACCTCCGACTCTCCTGATGGATCGTGCCGGCCAGGCGCCAGCGCTCGCCCTCGGGCAACGAGGCGCGGCACCGTGTCAGCACATCGTAGACCGTTGCGACCGTGGCGGTTTTTGGCGACGACGGCACCTTTGCTGCTTGCGGTTCAGTCGCTTGTTGCGGAATCGGACGGGAAGAGAACAATCCGATCAACCCGATGCCGATTACGCTTGCGATCACTCCGAAGCGATTGCGTTCGCGTCGGATGGGTCGCACGGTCGTAGTGTCATCGAACAGCATTACGATGATCGTTCCTTTTGCCGAGAGAGCGCGCTGTCGGAGTTACCGAGCAGCGGCTTTCCCGGCGGCGTTAGAGGATGTAGGTGGTGCGTATGTGCACCGGCCTGCTACGCAGGCGGGCACTCCTTTGGGACAGCTGGGAACGCAGGCAGGGTCGTAACCGTCCGAGCAGCCATCAGCAGTACCCAACGAATTGCGGCACACCATAACAGGTGCGGGGCACATCAGATCGCCGCCCTCGCCGGCAAAAACCGGCGTCACGAAGAGCGGCAGTGAAGAGACCACTGCCACGAGTGAGAGCCATCGCAGGATTTTCATCGAGGATTCTCGGCGGCGAGACACTGCATTGAAGTACGGTTCCTGCACTAGAGCAAGTCGGAAGGTGAAGTTTTCGGAGAAATCGTCACACGCGAATCCGACATCATCCGTTGCACATGTCGCCGATGCCGACCACGTAAGTGTCTAAGATTCAACGCAGTCTAACCTTGAGGCGAACGAGAAGGGAGGCGCGCAGTCGCTGACCGCTAAGTTTTCGACGGTGCGATTTCGGAGATCGTCAGCGCGGTTCGAGACGAATTGCGATCGAGCTCGAGGTGTCGGTGAGCATCCCGATCCACCGATCAGCCCATCCATATTTGTCACTCAACCTCGATCGGAGCAGATCGTGACCCGAAGTCCCGGACATCGGTACGGCGCGGTACTCGAAACGCGTGCCGTTTCGTTCAAGCACAACTTCCGGGCCTGCCAGAATGTCTTGATAGAACTCGCGTTCGGGGTTTGCCGCTTCGAGCCACGGGGTGCCGTCGAAGTCGACGACCCAGACGCGTGTTTGCCTCGGTGGCTGGCTGCCGAGCGCGGTGTGAAGAACCGCGACTTCGGTTCCCTCGAGCGCGATCAGAGTGAGGATGATGAGCGCGACGACTACGCCGACAGCCGTGAACACGATTGCTTTCTTCATAGCCCGTGCCCCTGCTATCCCTCGCTGCCATAGTGCGCAACTACGACCGCTGCCGCTCTTTGCGACGCGATGGCATTGGCGTAGTAGAAGTGCGTACAGAGAATCGATGCAACGCTTCCGAAGAATTTGGAAGGATCCAACATGATCAAACGCATCCTCGACGTTTCAACTTCACTGGTGGCCACCGTCGCTCGACTCGGCAGCGGTGTGAATGTCGGCGCGCTCGGTCCGCGCCCGGAGAAACCTCTTGAACTGTATGAGTTCGAGGCTTGTCCCTACTGCCGCAAGGTGCGCGAGGCGCTGACCATGCTTGACCTCGAAGTGATGGTCTATCCGTGCCCGAAAGACGGCAAACGCTTTCGTCCGAAGGTGAAGAAGGAAGGTGGGAAAAATCAATACCCCTATCTCGTCGACCCGAATACCGGAACGTCGATGTACGAGTCCGACGACATCATCGACTATCTGTATCGCACCTACGGCACCGGTGCGGCGCCGATGTCTCTCAAGCTCGGAGCGGTAACGGATGTCAGCAGCTTTGTGGCATCGGCGGCGCGACCACTGCAGGGGCGTGGCGTGGTTGCCGCAAAGGCACCGAAGCAGGCACTCGAGCTATGGAGTTTCGAGGGGTCGCCGTTCTGCCGCATCGCTCGCGAAGCGCTGACCGAGTTGGAGATTCCGTATTTGCTGCACAACGTCGGCAAAGGCAGTCCGCGCCGTGAAGCGTTCGTGGCGCGCTCGGGCAAGATGATGGTGCCGTATCTCGCCGACCCGAATACGGGGGACGAGATGTTCGAGTCGGCGGAGATCGTTGACTACCTGCATGCGACGTACGGGAAGTGACGGTGTCTCATGAAGATCGGTTTGTTTGCGCCCACTTTGAATCCCGCCGCCACTCCCGAGTATCTGCATGCCCTCGGGCACGGTGCTGAAGAGCGCGGCTTCCATGCGTTATGGGTTGCCGAGCATGTCGTCCTCTTTGACGACTACGAATCGGAGTACCCGTACGCTGCCGACGGCAAGATTCCCGCCGGTGGAGAAAGCGGTATCCTCGATCCGTTCAACACCTTGTCTTTCCTGGCAGCGACGACCAAGCGTGTACGCCTCGGTACGGGGATCTGTCTCGTGCCGCAGAGAAACCCGGTATACACCGCGAAGGAAGTCGCGACGCTCGACTGGATTTCCGCAGGGCGGGTCGACTTCGGCGTCGGCATCGGCTGGTTGGCGGAGGAATTTCACGCCGTCGCTGCGTCGTTCGAGAAGCGCGCCGCGCGCTGCCGATCGTATCTCGAGGTGATGAAGCGACTGTGGTCCGATCCGGTGTCGCAGTATGAAGATGAGTTCTATCACCTCGAGCCGTGTCGCATGTACCCCAAGCCTGTGCAGACGCCGCATCCCCCGATCTACTTCGGCGGCGAGAGCGACCCGGCATTGCGCCGCGTCGCCGACCTGGGACAGGGCTGGTACCCGTTCAAATTGCTGCCGGACGAGCTGGCGAAGCCGTTGACGCGGCTCGACGGCATGCTCTCCGAACGCGGCCGCCGTCTCGAAGACATCGACGTCGTCGTCTGCCCGTACATGCTGCCGATCGACCTCGACGCGGTGAAACGCTACCGCGATCTCGGCGTCAGCCAGGTCATCTTGTTGTTCATGGCGATGAGCGTCGACGAGGTCGCGCGCGCTCTCGACGTGCTGGCGGAGAATTTCGTCGTACCAGCGGCAGTGTTCTAGAGGAGAGTAATCGGTGATCAGTAGTCGGTGATCGGTAATCGGTGATCGGTCGCCCGCCGATAACCGATCATTGATTGCCGATTACCGACTACGATCTGCCTGTCCGAAGCCTACCCCTCGGCCCGCGCAGTCGCTTCGCGCAGGACGGCGAGATACCCGTTGGTGATCGGGCTGCCGTCGATTACGCGGCGCTCGCGCAGCATGCGGTGAAAGCGCGGCAGGTTGTGATGCGGAACGGTCATCAGCAGATGATGCTCTAGATGGTAGTTCACCCGATTCGGTGCGAGCAGCAGACGCTCCCACCAGCTGGCGATCGTCGTGCGGGTGTTGCGCAGCGGATCGAGGTTGTCCGGGACCATGCCGTGCTCGGCGATCGAGCGGATACGCGTCACCAGCCGGTACGTCGTCAGCCACGCCGCCACCCACAACAGATAAAGAGCGGGATGACCCGCCAAGGCGAGGATCGCAAGCAATGCGAGATTGCTGGCGGCGACAGGCACGAGCTTGTGCCAGCCGACATCAGGCTGTTCGCCGGCGTTCATCCCGAAGCTGCGTTGATTGGCTTTCTGCAGCCAACCGACATCGCGCTTGAACACCAGCTTCGCCTGCTTCCACCCCGTCCGGCCGCTGAGGTCGCGCCACACCTTGCGCTTGAAGCTGCTCGGAGTGATCGGGAACGGCGCAGCCAGACCGAGGTCGGGATCCTCCGCGGTGCCGGTCTTGGCATGGTGTGCCAGATGGTAGCGGCGGTACGGGATCACGTCCGCCCACACTGGGTAGGCCGCCAACCATTGACCGACCCAATCGTTGAGCTTGCGGTTCTTGAACAGCGTGCGGTGTGCGGCTTCGTGCATGACGACCGCCATGCCCAACTGGCGCGCGGCGATGATGAATAGCGACAGGATGACAGTCAGCGGATTCGGCCACCAGGTGACCATCGCCATCGCGGCGAAGACGATCGCCCAGTTCGTCGCCACCGTGAGCCAAGACCGCCATGCCTGGATCTCCAGCAGGTCACGACGTTCGGCCGGTGTGATGGCGTCGAGCCAAGCCGCCTTCGACTCGTCCGCGGTTCGTTCTGCGGTTGCAACTTCACTCATGCCGACACCTCAGTTGCGGAGAATGCGCCGGCGCTACCGGCGTTTTCGAGGAACCCGAAATCCATCGGCGCTTCGATATGCGGCGCCCCGTGCGCCTTCATGAATTCGCGCCAGCATTGGCGTCCAAGCTTGTCGTAGCGTTTCATCTCTTCGACCATCGCGCGGCGCTCGGAAACTGGAACGAGCGGCTCGGGCAACAGCGGATCGAAGACGATCTGGCGGATCGCTTCGCCGCCGAGAACGAAGGATTCGACCATGGCTTGCGCCAGCGGCAGCTTCACGAGATGCGCCGCGCTGCGTTCCAGGTCGCCGCGTATGCTGCGGTAGGTGGTCAGAAGTTTGTCGACCTCCCACAGCGCTGCTGCCCGTTCGGTCGCTTGCTCGAACTCCGTGGCTCGAAAGACCGGGGCTGTCGCTTCCAGCCCGAGCTCTTGCAAGCGCCGGCGCGAAGCCGTCACTCCGCCGCGCAGATTGTCCGGTCGTAGCCAGAGGCCCGGCTCGAATTCCCGAAAGCCCAGGAAGCGAAAAGCCCGATGGCGTCGGCGTGATGCCTTTCGTTCGCTGCGCCGCGCTCCGGCCGTATGGACTGCAACCCACGCGCCGCTCCACGGTACGAGACGCTGCTCCACCTGGGTCCACGACTCGATCTGCCGCTGTACGGGACGTGTTTTTTCGGCAAGCCGGTACAGGCCGCGCTCGTCGCGCTGCACCAGACCGTTGCCTGCCAAACGTGCCAAAGCTACACGCAAGCTCTCTTCTGCGATGCCGAAGACACTCCCCGCCGTCACCAAGGCACGCACCGGCATGGTGCGGCCGCGCAGGCTCGATAGGAGGTTCAGGATCAGACTCTTGGGAGCCATGTGCACACCGTTTCATTACATCCAGGAGCTGTTTACGTCAATAGATGTTATGTTGGCCAGGCGCGGCCCGCATGCCGTCAGAAACGCCGCCGATGGCAGCCTGCAGTTGGCTAACGCCGAAGGCGTCGGCGGCGCCGCGGTCGCTTGCCGATGCAAAAGCCATCAGTCTAGGATGGGGCCGGCCCTGCCGCGTCGTCGTATTCGTCTCGGCGACCGGCGATCCCGGAGGATGAAGGGAATGCCCAAGAACGTCATCATCGGCGGCGGCCCCGCCGGCATGAACGCCATCGAAACGATTCGCAACTTCGATTCGTCGTCGCCGATTACGCTGATTTCCGACGAACAATCGTACGCGCGCAGCGCCCTGCCGCGTTTGCTGGCCAAGGAAATTTCAGAAGCGCAGCTCCGCAGCGGCTCGGATGGATCGTTCAATCGTCTGAAGGTTACGCGGCACGACGGGCGCGTTACCCGCGTCGATACCAAAGCAAAGCGGGTCGAGATCGACAGCGGCGGGTCCGTTGCATACGACAATCTGCTCATCGCCACCGGCTTGTCGCCGCAGCGTCCGCCGATCGAAGGTGCGAGCGGCAAGCACGTTCACAACCTGTGGAGTCTGGCGGATGCGCGCGCGTTGATCGAATCCGCCGACATGAAGCGTCCATCGGTCGTTCTGGTCGGCGCCGGTTTCATTGCATTGATCATCGTCAACACGCTGCACAAGCTTGGTTGGAAATTGTCGATCGCCGAGGCAGGTGCGCACATTCTGCCGCGAATGCTCGATCTGGAGGGCGCGCGGACGGCGACGGCCTGGCTGCGCGATCGCGGCGTCGATGTGTACACCGGCGTCAGCGTGACTTCGATTGCCGGCGGGCGCAGGAAGACCATTGCCCTCTCCGACGGGCAGCAGCTCACCAGCCACGCGGTCCTCCTCTCCGGCGTCAGGCCGAACATCGGATTTCTCAAGGGTAGCGGTATCAAAGTCGACGAAGGAATCGTCGTCGACGATCACATGCAGACAAATGTCCGCGGCGTCTACGCTGCGGGTGACGTCGCCCGAGGTCCCGACCTCCTCGGCGGGCCGAACGACATCCACGCGTTTCAGGAGACCGCGATCGACCATGGGCGAATCGCCGGCGCCAACATGGCGGGGCAGAACAGCGCCTACAGCGGCAGCCTGTCGATGAGCACTCTCGACATCGCCGGGTTACAGTGCACCGGCATCGGCGACGTGAATGGTGGCGGTGAGACGACAGTGGCCTGGGATCCCGAAGCTTCGGTGTACCGCAAGCTCGTTTGGGATCAGGACCGTGTGATTGGTGGCATCCTCGTGTTCCCGGCCGAGAAAGCGCTGATCACCGCCGAGGTCGAGGCGCTGAAGACCCTGATTCGATTGCGCATCGAGCTCGGATCGTGGAAGCAGCATCTGCAAGAGCGGCCGTGGGATCTGCACCACGCCGCTCGCGATGCGGCGGCGCAATCGGCGCCGCAACAGGTCGCGGCGAAGCGTTATCCGCAGACGCGCAAGAACCCACGCGGTCGCGGGCGGATGGCTCAGTCGCCGGACATGACCGACATGCAGCGCCCCTCCGGCGTCGGAATGTGCAAGAGCGAAGGAAGCTAAGCGATAGCATTTTCGATCCGTCACAGCGCGCGGATAACCGAGGCAGGAACGTCACATCGATCGAATCAGTCGATGCAAACCCAAGCTCAGCCGCTGCGCACATCCGCCAGCCCATGGACTCTCATCCGCACCGCGATCGGTGGGCGGACGCAGATCGTCGGCAAGCTGCGGCGATTCGGGCGGACGCTCCGTTTGTACTTCAGCCCGCGCGAGGTGAATCAACGCCTGCACAACCTCGAGGTCAAGGGCTACATCAACCGCCGTCCTACGAGGGCACAGATCTTTTTCGGCGGCCTCGATATGCTCCGCTTCGTCATCGAGCCGGCATCGCGCGACTACTACAAACAGAAGGGCATCTCATTCGGCTTCCATCAGCTGCTGCGCATTCTCGATGACCCGGTATCGATGATCGATCCAACCGGATTTCTGTCGGACCGCGACACCATCGTCGGACACGTCATGCAGGTCGTTCATCTCAACCCGGTCTATGACCTGCAGTTGATCGAGATGTTTCCCGACGGTCTCGAGGACTTTGAGCGACAAGTTCAGGCGATGGTCGAGGGGACGCACCCGCGTCACCGCACGATCTCCGCCATCGTCGAGGATCCCGGTTACCACGCGCGTTTGCTCGATTACATCAGACGTTATCGCGCCGACCGCAACAGCGCCCCACCCGTGCGACAGGAGCAGACGTTGCGCAATGATCCTCACTTTGCCGCCGCCGAGAAACAGTTTGCGACGCTTCCCGGATTCATCGACTACTGCAACACGCTCCCGATCAGTGTTGCCGCTCTGGTAACGCGGTTGCGATCGCTCGAGAAGTATCCGATCGCTCGGTGATGCCGGTGAGAGAAGCCGTTACGGCCTGGCGCGGGCAAGCAACCTCTCTGCAATCTCCCCGATGTCACGCACGGCGCGCGTAGCGCGCCAGCAAGCTCAAACTTTTCCGCGGCTCTCGCTTCCGCGTGAACAGTCCGAAGCAAACGTCGTAGCCGAAACTCCACTCGTAGTTGTCGACTCCAGTCCAGTGAAAGAAGCCGCGGATGTCAATGCCGTCGCGTATTGCCTTCTCGACATGCTCCAGTGACCGCCGCAGAATACCGCGGCGCCACTCATCATCCTCGGCTGTTGCCGGCGTGCCGACGCCGTGCTCGCAGATCAACAGCGGCCTTCCGGGCAGTTCGGTGCGCAGGCGTCGCAATACCAGACCCAGGCCATCGCTCCAGGGTACATAGCCCAACGGACCGACGCGTCCGTCAGGCGGATACGGAACGAACGAAGCATCTGCTGTGACACCGAGTGCACTGTAGTAGCTGAAACCGATGAGATCGCCGGCCTGACGCAAGTTGGCGACTTGCTCCGGCGCGCGACCGGGCAGCGCCAGCACGCCCTCGCGTTCGGCGCGCAACCAGATACCCCAGATGATCTCGTCGACCGTCTGTGTGCTGGCGCGAGCCGGGTCGGTATCGGCCGCGGCAAACAGCGGCGATAGATTGTGAATCGTCGATACCGGCTTGCGGCCGCGCAACTCGAGCCACGCGTCGCCGTAGGCGAGCAGAATGCCGCGATAGGCGTCGAAGAAACGGTTGAGGTCGCGCTCGCCGGGCGGATGCATGGCGAGCAGATAGCCGGCGGCGGCGTAGGCCACCGGCTCGTTGATCGGCTTCCAGCCGAAGACCAGGTCGCCGAACGTCTCGGCGCAGAAGGCTACGTGTCGCTGCCAGTGGTGGCGGATCGCATCGTCGATGAAGCCGCCCTTGGCGGCGAACCATGCCGGCAGCGTGAAGTGATGCAGGCATACCCACGGACGAATGCCGCTCTCTTTCGCGGCTTCGAGGATACGGCGGTAGTGTTCGATCGCTTCCGGATCACGTTCGCCCTGGCGCGGCTCGATGCGCGCCCACTCGATCGACAGGCGATGGTGCGTGAGTCCATTCGCGGCGAACAGCTTGAAGTCGTCCGCGTAGCGCGTCGCAAAACCGTTGCCCTCGGCGGATACGGGTTTTCTGCCGGCGCGTTCCCACGCGTACCAATCCGATGTGGGCGCGGCGCCTTCGCACTGCGTCGACGAAGCACCCGTGCCCCACCAAAAATTCTTCGGAAAGGACATGCTCATATCGGGTAGCCGGTAGCCGGTAACCGGTAGCCGGTTGGGAGAGAACCGGCTACCGGTTACCGGCTACTGGCTACCTGGTTGGCGGGCGATAGACTTCTCTTCCGGTCGCGCCCGCGACGACGTCGTTAACGGTGAAGCGGATCGGCAACGCTTCGTTCGCAAGCCACAAGCGCGCCTGGTCGGAGAAGAACGGCGAGTCGGTCAACCCCGACTGGCCGCCGGGAATGACGTTCTGACCGGTCACCTCGCCGTCCTTGAGCGCGAACACCATGCGGAACACCGGACCGTTGCCGTGCGTGAAGCCGGTGCCGGAGAAACCCGGGTTGGCGGCATCGACGCCCCACTGATCGCCGGGTCGCGGGAACCAACGCAGATCGCGACGCGGATCGCCCACCGGCAGGCTCGGCGCCAACGGAAGCTTGCCCGTGTTGATCGCAAACGGGCGGGTGAAGGGCTCGAAGTTCGGATCGTTGCCGAGGAACGGCGCCAACAACGATTCGAACCGGACTTGGTGTCGCAGGCCCCAGATCCACGCGTTCATGTCGCCGGTGCCAAAACCTCCGACGCCTGACGGGTTCGGGGCCGCTCGCAGGAACGTCAGCGTATTCAAGAGCGCTCGAACGATCACTTCGTTGCTGGTCTCGACTTCATCCGTGCCGAGCACATCGAAGAACGCCGACTCGCCGGTCTCGACGTTGTACGAAGCGATCGAGTTGTCGCCCTCGTCGCGCGCTTCGAGAAAGCGGCTGAGCAGCAACACACGCGTCTGGTCGCCCTGCTCGAAGAAACGCGACAAATTGCCTTCGTCATTCCACACTCCCTGCAAGACGCGGCTGAACCAGGCATTGAACAACATCGTCGCAACGGCGTCAGCGACCTCGCCCTCTTCGAGTGAATGGTAGAACGTTTCGACGCCCGACTTCGCCTGCCCGCCGCGTTGCAGCCACGCATCGAGCCGCTGTTGTACCTCGTCGAACGCCGTTGGGTCGGCGGTGTAAAGATCGACCTGCCGCGTCTCGGTGGGCGTACGTGGGCGATCGACGAACTGAAGGTTTCGGGCGGTGTTGACGGCTTGCGATAACCACGGTGTGAACAATTGACCGACGCGCGATTCGTGGTTCGCCTGGATCTCGGCCATGCGTGCAACGTTGCCGCTGTTGCCGGCGACCGTATTGGCAAGCTCGCGTTGCAGCGTGTCGGCGCGAAATCCGGTGTCCCAAGGGCCGCCGATGTACCATGGGTCGTCTTCGAGCGACTGGTCGGTGGCAATGTTTCCCGGATCGTTGTTGGCCGTGAGCAAGTATCCGCGCGCGGGGTTGAGCGACTGCGGCGTCGAAGCGAAGGGCACGATGCAGCGCTGTGGATCGCCACCCGAGGCATTCTCGTCGACGAGTCCATCGGTCATCGGAATCGTAAAGCCGCCGTAGCGCGTGCCGTCGAGCAAGAGAGTCGGATTGGCGCCGTCGACGAAGCGCCCTTCGGATGTGCGCTCGAGATACCCGCGACAAGGTACCGCATGGTACGAGCTGTAGAGGATGTTGCCATCGCCGTCGCCGGCGATGATGTTCTGCGAGTAGGCGATGAGACCTTTCGTGTGCTCGCGGAACTCGAGGACGTCCGCCGATCGTCCAAATCCGTCGACTGCATCGAGCAGACGGACGATATCGTAGGCCGAATAGTCGACGCTGACAGCGCTGATCTTGCCATCGTCATCGATGTCCTCAGGGACGATCAAGCCGCCGAGCGTGTAAACCAGGGATTCACCCGGAAAGAGCACCTCGTTGCGATTGGCGTTGCGCCCTTCGATGTCGGTGATCAGACGCCCATCGAAGGTCGTCCACCGTGGCCAGACTTCCGTGCGTCCTTCGCTGTTGAGCGCCGGAACGTCGGCGATGATGAACGTCTCGTCGAACTTTTGCAGCAGCCGCTGGGTTCCCTGGAAGAGACTGGATGCCGGAGCTCCCTGCGCGTCGAGGGTGAGCTCTTCGGCGTACCAATCGGTGACGTCGGCGCTCAGCTGAGTCTGGCTCCAGGCGACATTGCCGTTGGTGCCGACACCGAGAACAGGAAAGCCCGGAATGGTGACGCCGACCTGATGAATGTCTCCGGTGCCGAGCACCGAGGTGTCGAGGCCGATCTGGTAGAAGATCGACGGAATATCGAGTTGAAGATGGCCGTCGCCGGCGATCAATGCGGCGCCGTCAGGGGTTTGGGAACCGGCTACCCCCCAGGCGTTCGACCCGAAGCCGTCGACTCGTCCGAGTCGAACGCGCAGGTCGTCGAGCTGCGACGCGAGACGGTGAAGCAGCTCAGAGGAGACCCGACCTCGCGCCGCACCGGTCCCCTCGCCGGCCGTGGCCATGGTGGTGGCGCCCGGGACGTCGGCTGGTAGCGGACCGCGCACAAAGGCGTCTTCGATTTCGAGACCAAAGCCGAGGCCCGAGCTCACCGGGTAGATTGGATCGATCGCCGGGAGAACTTCATCCATCAGACCCGCGCGGCGCAGGTCGCCAAGCGCGGCGCCTTCGTAGAGGTCTTCGAGCAAAGCGCGCGACTCGGTGCGGCCGACGTCGCCGGTCTCGTAGCTCAGGTTGTAAATGATGACAGCTGCGACGCCGGCCAGGTCGCGACGCGTGAACGGCTGCATGAGCGACGCCGGATCGTTTGTCCCGAGGAGTACGGCGGCAAGTCGCAGTTCGCTCGGCAGCGGCAGACGCCGCGCTTGTACCTCGGCGATGTACGCGTTGATCCCCTCGGCGAACGCGTCCAACACCTCCGCATGCTCCGCCGTGAGCCCCGCGGCGACCCGGTCGGCGACCAGGGTCATGCCGCTGCCGCGCGACTCGATGTCGGTTTCGAGGGCGGCGTCTCCGATCAGCTCGGAGACGCGTCCGAGCCCGAGACGTCGCGTCAGCTCCATCATGAAATAGCGGTCGCGCGCGGTGACGAAGCCGTGCACGAAGGAGAGGTCGCGGCGATTGTTGGCGTAGATGTGGGCGACGTTGCCTTCGGTGCGCAGCACCTGGACCACGGAGCTCAGACCCGCAAGGTTGCGCGTCTCGTGCTCGTTGACCGACAGGATGAGCTGCTCGGCGTTGAGCGTCTGCGTCACCGTCGGGCTCAGTGTGATCGTCGGCGTCACTGTCGCTGTCGGAGAATCGGAAGGGCTTGGGGTCGAGGTGGGCGCTGTCGTTTGCGTACGTGTAGTCGTTGGTGTCTCGGTCGCCGCCGGCGCCCTGGTGGATGTCGATGTCGGTCCCGCCACCGTGTGCGTCGGAGTATTCGTCGCAGCCGGCGGTTGATTGCCGCCATCGTCGTTGCCGCAAGCGGTGATAGTGCCCGCGAGCAGCAGTATGGCGATCGACGAAAGGATGTTTGAAGGTCGAAAAGGATGGTTCATCTACATCGCACCGGTCTCGACATTTGATGGACGGGATACGACGAATCGGGACGATGAATCAACGACGCGGCGGCGCAAACGTTGGGGCTACTGCTTGAGGAGCTTTAGAGTCCCCGCTTCAGTGTTTCCATGATCTGCCAGCGCTTCGCCTGCCCCCGCCCGTTGAGCGCGATGACGTAACGCACCCGGCCGTGTTTCTTGGTGTCGAGATAGCCGGCGAGCGTCGCGATAACACGCAGTGTTCCGGTCTTATGACGCGTACCCCGGGCAAATTTGAGCAAGCGTTCGTGAGGTTCGAACATCTTCAGCAAGGCCGCCATCGAGCGGCCGGTCATGCGATTCTCGTAGGCGATGCCTGAGCCTTCGACGACATGGAGACCAGCAAGTTGCGGATGAGTCAGAACGAACTGGTCCGCGGCGGCAACACTCTTGGCCAAACCCGCCGGCGCGCCGTTGGCGGCGACGCCGACTGCGAGAAAGACCTGGTTGGCGATGTAGTTGTTCGAAGACTCGAGCATCTCCGAACACACATCCGCAAGGTTTCGGCTGCTGTGGTGAACATACAGTGGCGGCGCGGCGGGAGCGCGGCCTTCGGTCACCTCTTCGCCGATGCGCACGCCGGCGCCGCGGAGCTTTGCCGCGATGAGCTCGCCGGCGTAGCGGCGGACGTCTTCAGGCCGGTCGCCGATCTGAAAGCGCTCGTGACCCTTCACCCCCCGCGCCCGAGCCAGATCGCGGGCGAAAGCTGTCAGTGGCGTTTGCGCTTCGCCGGACTGAATGCGATCGCCGCGCCGCACAACCGCGATTGTGTTGAAGTTGACCGCTGTCGCGGCGTTCAACGCATCGTAGGGATTGCTCGAGCGGCCGACGCCCGGAACACGTACCTGCGGCTGGAAGTAGGAGTCGTCGACGACGATACCAGCGAAGGCGTGTCCGGCTAGCCGCGGTCTCAGGGTCGCGGCGATCAGATCGAGCTCTTCCGAGACCAGAAGCGGGTCACCTGCACCCTTCACCACCAGTCGATCTCCATCGATGTAGAATTCGGTGGGGAAGCGGTAGTCGAGGCCAAGCTTCGTGATCGCCAGCTGCGCCGTGAAAACCTTGAGAATAGAGGCGGGGATGAAGGGCTGGTCGCCGCGAATATCAACCAGCGCGCGGTCGGCTGCGTCGACGACGTAAACCACACCATCGCGGCCCGCGGCTGAACGCACGCTGGAAGTGAGGTCGGCGAAAGCTGTTGCCGCGGTGACAAGGACAAATGCGACAACGACAAGCAGACGTCCTACCTGCATCAGCGGCTTCGCTCCACCGGCACCGCGAGATAGAAGACGCAGGCCAGAGCCAGCACGAAGGCCGCCCTCATGTGCGCCTCCAGCGGGTACTGCAACGCCATGGCGGCGCAAATCACGGAACCAAGAATGGGCACCACCGTCGGTGCTCGGAACACTCCTTCGCCGACCTCCGGCGCGCGACGCTTCACGCGCAACAGTCCAATGTGCAGCACGGTGAAGACCAGCAACAAAAGCAAGCTGGTCGTCTTCGCAAGCAACTCGACGCCGCCCGACATCGCAAATGCCAGCGCCAGGGCAAACGCGACCCAGACCGCAAGCCACGGTGTCCGGCGCACGGGATGGACACTGCCGAGCGCCGCTGGAAGCAGGCCCTCCTGCGCCATGCCGAACATCAGGCGCGACGCCATGATCAAGTTCAACAACCCGGTGTTGCAGATCGCGACGAGAGCGATGAGCGAGAACGTATTGCCGGGCAGCTCGACGTTCGCCGCTTTCAGCACCTCGAGCAGTGGCGCCGGCGAACGCGCCAACACATCCACCGGCACGGCGGCCAGGGCAGCGAGGGTCACCGCAACGTAGAGGACGCACGAGACTGCGATGGCCGACAGGATCGCTCGCGGCAGAACGCGGCTCGCGTCCTGGACCTCTTCCGCCACGTTCGCTGTGTCTTCGAAACCGATGTACGAGAAAAACGCGACGGTGGCGCCGGTAACGATCGCGGGCCAGCCAACAGGAGGCATGGATTGAACGACCGCCTCGCTCGCCGCATGCGTGCCGGCGTAATAGAAGCCGACGGCAATGATCAGCAACAAACCGAACACCTCGATGGCCGTAAGGACCAGATTGACGCGCGCCGATTCTTCGATGCCGCGATAGTTGAGCCAGCTCAACAACAACAGCAGTCCGAGGCTGCCGGCCCAGTGCGGGACACGCAGGAACGGCTCCAGATAGCCGACCATCGCAAGCGAGATCGTCGCTGCGGAGGCAACACCGCTGGCGAGGACGAGAAAACCGATCAAGAACGCGATCAACCGGTGCTCGAAGGCGCGCCGGCAGTACGCCGCTGCACCCCCCGCCGTCGGGTAGCGCGAGCTGAGCTCGGCGTACGTCAGGCCGGTAAGAAACGCGATGAGCGCCGAGAGCAGAAACGAAAGCCACGCCAAGTCGCCGGCTTCGGCCACGACCTTGCCGACGAGGGCATAGATACCGGCACCGAGCACGTCGCCGACGGCATAGACCGTGATAGCAAAGGCGCTGAGCGCGCGATTCAGTTGTGGCGATTCACTAGTGTCGGACACGCGATAGGTCGATATCTAAGGTTCGAGAAACAAACAACCACAGGTTTCACCGCTCGGCAGTTTTCGCCTAGAATTGGCGCAATGCTCGAGGGGAGTTGTCCGCGTGATCGAACGTGAGCTCATGATCAGCGGTATCGGCGGCCAGGGCGTTCAGCTTTGTGCCCAGGTCATCGCGCGCGCAGCGACTGCCGAGGGACGTCACGTGCTGCTCTTCGGGCTCTACGGTGGTCAGATGCGCGGTGGCAGTACCGAGTCGACGGTCGTCGTCGCCGATGCACCGGTAAGCGCTCCACCGATCGTCTCGCACACCTGGTCGGCGATCGTGATGCATCATCAATATTGGGACAGCCTACGTGCCAAGTTGCGGCCATCCGCGGCAGTGGTGGTCAACTCGCCTTTGTTCGAAGGCGAAGTCGATCGCACCGTGCATCGTGTCTTTGAAGTGGACGCAACCGGCACGGCGAATGCTCTCGGCAGCGTGCTGGCCGCTTCGATGGTGATCACCGGCGCGTACGCAGCGATCACTGGTCTGGTCAGCCTCGACGCGCTCGTTGCGGCGATGAGGGATTCGCTGCCACCGTATCGCCGCCAGCATGCGGAGCTCAACGAACGGGCCTTGCGAAAAGGGTACGAGCTGATGGAAAGGAACGTGGTACCGGCATGGCTCAACGGGGCTTAGGAGCGTTCTCTATCGGGTCGGTCCGATCCGTCGGATCCGTCCGATGAACATTCCCCGCCCGACGCGCGGAACGGTCCTCATTGCCACCGAGCGTTGCAAAGGTTGCGAGCTCTGCATTCCTGCCTGCCCGCCGCGTGTTCTCAGCATGTCGTCGGAGGTAAACGGCAAGGGCTTCCGTTTCCCCCTGCTCGCGCCGGGCTGCACCGGCTGCCAGGCGTGTCTGCTCGTGTGTCCGGATTTTTGCTTCGAAGTGTATCAGTTCGAGACGGAGGTTGGTTGATGGCCCGTCGTCTGATGGAGGGCTCGGAGGCCATCGCGGCTGCGGCGATCACCGCCGGCTGCCGTTTCTTCGCCGGCTATCCGATGACGCCGTTCACCGAGTTGCTGGAGAACTTCGCGCGCCAGTTACCGCCGGTCGACGGGGTTTGCATCAACGCCGAGAGCGAGCTCGAAGCGGTCGGCATGGCGTGGGGCGCGGTTGCCACCGGCGCACGTGCCGCCACCGGGTCGACAGGGCAGGGCTTGTCGTTGATGCAGGAGTCGCTCTCCGAGATCACTCGTGCCGAGCTGCCGCTGGTCGTCTTCAACATGGCACGGGGTCAAGGCGACTACTTTCAAGCGACACGCGGGGGCGGGCATGGGGACTATCGTCACATCGTTCTGGCGCCGGTGGACCTTGCGGAAGCAGTGCAGCTGACGCAGTGGGCCTTCCACCTGGCCGAGCGTTGGCGCAACCCGGTGCTGATCTATGGCGACTATCTGCTGGCTCACACATCGGAAGCGGTCGACGTCACGCCGATCGATTTTGGTGAGCTTCCGGTGAAGACGTGGGCAGTCGACGGCACACTCGGCGGCAGCGGTAGCTCGCGCAACGTCAACCCCCTCGGCTTCGAGAAGGGCAAGCGCGGCATCGATCCCGAGGCGTTCTGGAATCGTCTCGCTGCCAAGCATGAGCAGATCGCGTGCGAGGAAAGTCGGTTTGAAGCGGAGGCGTGTGATGATGCCGACGTGGTTGTCGTCGCCTTCGGCACACCGGCGCGGTTCGCGCGCCACGTCGTCCGCGAGATGTGCGCCGAGGGCCTGCGTGTGGGTCATTTCCGGCCGATCACCCTGTGGCCATTCCCCGCTGCCGCCCTGGCGAAGATTGCGCAGCGAACGAAACGGATCGCCGTATTCGAGCAGAACGCCGGGCAGATGATCGACGATGTCCGCCTCGCAGTGTTGGCTGCAGCCGAGGTTGTGCCGATCGGCGGCATCTCGACGGACAGCTCGGGGTTTGGCGTCGGGCCGATGCTCGACGTGGAGCGAATCCGGGGGCGGGTAGAGGCAGTCATGGAGATTCGATGATTCGGTGGTTGGATGTCCTCCCCTCTTCGTAACCCAGATCGGAGCCGAGATGGTTGAACGAAACGACGAACCATTGGCGCACAAGGTCGCGGGGTACAAGCCCGACCTGCTTCTGAGCGAGGACCATCACCTCTGCCCCGGTTGCGGCGAGCCCCTCGCGGTTCGCATGTTGCTCGACGCGATCAGCGAGCTCGACGCGGCGCAGAAAACCATCGGCGTCGTCGGTATCGGCTGCTACACGACGTTTTCCGCGACGATGGACGTCGACATCATTCAGGCCCTGCACGGCAGGGCGCCCTCGGTGGCGACCGGCGCCAAACGCATGCGACCCGAATGCCTCGTCTTCACCTTGCAAGGTGACGGCGACATGGTGAACGAAGGATTGCAGGAAGTCCTGCACACCGCCGCGCGTGGAGAGAGTGTCACCTGCGTTCTGCTCAACAACGGTGTCTTCGGCGAGACCGGCGGGCACATGACCTCTACGACGGTGATCGGCCAACGCACGAAGAACTCACTCGAAGGCCGCGACGCCGGGTATCACGGCTATCCGATCCTGATCGGTGATTTGATCGCTCGCCTCGAGGGTACGGCCTACGCCGCACGCGGCTCGGTGCACAATGCCGCCGGCGTGGCGCAGGTGAGGCGCATGCTCAAGCGCGCCTTCGAGACGCAATTGCGGGGCGCGGGTTTCACGTTCGTCGAGGTGCTGACGATGTGTCCGACCGGCTGGTTCGTGCCGACGGCGGATGGCCCGGGGTACATGGATAAGGTGTTGGGCTCAGTCCACGTCATCGGCGAGCTCAAGGCCCGCACTTGAGCCGCTAGGACCTGCGGTCAGCGTCTTTTCCATGGCCCGCTCCCCGTTGGGTCGCTGCAGGCTGCCAAGTCCGACTGGCTGCTAGTAACAAAGGTGCCTGTACTTGTGGTTGTTGGACCATGAGCTGAAATGCGAGTGATCAGACTTAACCCAGTAGCTATTTCCGTTCGCCCCGAGTAGGCCGCGTCTTCTCAGCGGCCGTATCGAGGGGCCCTGCGCGAGCGCTAGCCCGGAGCTGGCGTTCCCGATACGAGTTCCAGTCCTTCTTC
>Ga0187892_10001720_pt1 | contig 48046 bp, 21 predicted proteins | sample MA1701073metaG_FD_139345 | JGI IMG/M metagenome (GOLD analysis project Ga0187892, IMG submission 139345) | Bio-ooze microbial communities from a basaltic lava cave in the Kipuka Kanohina Cave System on the Island of Hawaii, USA - MA170107-3 metaG ...
CGGTCACCCGAACGTCCACCGGGATCAGGATCGAGTAGGTGCTCGAACCGATCATCAGCTGCAGCACCATGTTGCCCGTCGTCACCGGGGCGGCCTTGCAGGCGTCGAAGAAGATGAATACCGGCACGAACGAATTGGCGTAGTGGTCGGTCGTCGAGAGCGGCGCCGCCGGCACGGCGCCGGTCGCCGGGAACAACCGGAACCCGGGCGCGTTGAAGGTGAGTTGATAGGCGACCGTCCCGGCGGTGAAGTTCTTGATCACCTCGTTGGCCAGGCCGATCTCGCAGGACGGGCCGAGGGGACCCTTGAGGATGAAGCTGTTCTTGATTTGCGCCAGCGAAATGGTGATGCACCCGGTCCCCACCTGCCCGTTGGTGAACCCTCGCGGCACCACCCGCGATGCCACGCTGGCGGTGGTGGCGTTATCGGCGCCGGGGCGCCCGAAGTCGCCCGGATTCTCGCTCCCGTCCGCGGCCATGCCGTGCCCCGCCTGTCCACCGTTGCTCACCCGGGCCGCGTAATAGATCCCGCCGTCGGGAGCGGGTCCACCCAGCCCGGTTCCACCCACGCCGTCGGTGCCTCGCACCGCGCCGCCCCGCCCGCCATTGCCGCCGCGCCCGAACGGCTGATCGGAGAGACTACAGTGGCTGATGCCGTGGCCGCCAACGCCGCCGGCGAACGTGGCCTCCCCACCCGCCCCGCCGGCACCGAAGAACTGGTTGTTGTGGTCGCGGAGCCCGGCGTCACCACCACGCCCGCCGAACGCGGCGATGGCGCCGCCGTCGGCTCCGTTGCGAAGCGGTATCGCTCCCCGTCCCCCGTTGCCTCCGATACTCTCGGCGTCGCCGCCCACGCCGCCTCGCCCTCCGGTCACGGTGAGATTCTGGCCATCGACGATCACGAGACCGGACGCCTTCAGGGGCAACGGTGGTGTCGCCCCCCCCGCTCCGCCAAAAGCGTCCGCGGCACCGCCGATCTGGGCGTTTTCCACCGCCCCGACCGCGGCGTTGCCGTTGCGGCCCAGGGCCACCGCGTTGCCCCCATGCCCGGCGTCACCGATGGTGAGTTTGGTGGGGTCGTTGAACTTGACGGAGATCTTGGCGCGGAGGGTGAACAAGCCCGGCACGCCGCCTGCGCCGCCACGAGCCTCCGACGCTGGCGCCACGGCGACCCCGCTCAGCGGAACTCCGGCCGTGGCCTCCGCGGAACCGCCGTTGCCGCCCTTCCCGGTCTGGATCTCGACGGCTCCGGCGAATCCGATGTTGCCGCCCGAGCGTACCACGACCCTGCCGCCGTTGCCCCCTTTGCCGCCGGAGGCCTTGGCGAACCCGACCGCCGGCGCGGCGGTGGCGATGCCGCCGTTGCCCCCGTCCTGACCGCGGATGCTCACTGCCCCGTCGACCAGCATGTTGCCTCGGCAGTCCAACTGGAACAGGGTGCCGTCCCGGCCGTCGCCCCCCGTGGGCGCGTTGTTGCCGTCCCGAGCGGGCGACTGGCGGCGGGGATACTGGCTCCGCCGATAGGTGCAACCCCGATGATTCGCCGCGACTGCGGCGGCCACCTCGGATGGCGCCGGCGAGGGCGAAGGCTCGAAGTCGGCGTCCACCAGCGTCGGATCGTCGGTGATCTCCACGTCGCCCGAGCTGCCGATGGTAGCGCCCTCGAACAGGTATCCCCCCCGCCCGATCACCACCAGCTTGGGGCCCGCCGCGGTCGGGTCGGCGCACCCGTTGTCGAGTATGCCCTTGACGGTGAAATCGTCCTTGGTGTCGATGGTCACCGGAGTACAGTCGCCTTCGAGGGAGCCGGTGATCTCGACGGCTCCGTCGGCGATGATCCGCAAGCTGTCCTTCACCGAGACCTTGATACCGGCCGGTACGATGAAGCGAGTGACCCGGACCACCCCGCTCAACGTGGTGTCCTTGGCGGGTTGGATCAGGATCTCCTCACCGGTGGCCGTGAAGGTGACCGGGCTGCCAGCGGTGGCCCCGGCCACGGTGGCGATCAGAGTGTTGGCGCCGACCGCGCCCAGGGTCCAACGACCGGCGGCGGCCACCCCATCGGCTCCGGTCGTGGCGGTCGAGCCAGCCAGCGCTCCGTTGCCGACCCCGATCGAGAACACCACTTCGACCCCGGCGACCGGGGCCGCCGAACGGTTGGTGACCCGAATCGCGGGGGCCACGGCCACCGGCTCGCCGGCTTTGGCCCGTTGGTCGTTGCCGGCGTGGGCAGCGACGTTGCGGGTGTTGTCGGGTGGTGGGGGCGGGGGCGGGGGCGGAGAAACGGCGCCGCCCCCGCAGCCGACGAGCCCGGCGGCCAGCGCAACGAGAATCGGAATGGCGTGGGGAGCGGGGCTGGACATCGCGGCCTCGGGTCGGGGTCTACCAGATACGCGAAATCGGCGGGCCTCGGCGGCCACGCGCTGGCCGGCCATTCAGGCAGGGCTACCTCGGTGTGCTTGAGGGTCCGCCCGTTCGGGGGGTCTTGGGCCGGCTCCCGTTCTGGTGAGGGCCTTTTGACATGAGGGGCGACGACCCTGTGGGTGGGTGAACCACCGCCCGACCTTGGCGGTGTGGCGCATGTGGCGTTGCAGCTTCGGTGGTAACCTTGCTCGGCTGCTCCGCCAGCCGGGCGACACTGACTCTGCCCGGCAACACGTAGGACGTCGGGGTCAAGGCGTTGTGCTGGGTAATCGTTGTTTACCAGACCCCGTTCAACCGGGTCGAGGCGATCGGTCACGGCTCCGCGATAGTGCTCGGGTGGACCGCGGCCCGCCCGAACAGCGATCCGCCCGGCCTCGGCAGCACGTAGGCCGCCGCGAGTAGGCCGCCGCCCGCGCCGGGGGCCAGGAGCGTCTCGTCGAGCCACTGGCTCCACCGGGCGATCCGCTTGTTTCCGCGCTCTCCCTCAAAGACGCCTCGCCGAGCAACTCGGCGATCGGTACTCGCTCGAAAGCGAGCTGCGCTTCGGAGGGATGGCGTACGAACTGTTGACGGGTGGCCTCGTCGCTTCCGACGCCGGCGGCCTGGCCTGGGCTATTGATGCCGCACCATCACCGGCTCGACTTGGTCGTCGAGTCTGCCTCCGCCGGTTTCACCAGTTGCGCTGTAGCCCCAGCAGTAGACAATGCTGGCGGCAGTCGACACGCAACCGAAATTCTGGCCCATGGTGACCGATTTCACGATCGCACCCGCCGGCAGCTTCGTGGCGACCGGGTTGGCCTCTGCGCCGCCGCTGTACCCGGCCCCGAATTGGGCGACGGAATTGTTGCCGAAGCAGAGGACCCGACCGTCCACGGTCAGGGCGCAGGTCGCCTCACCGATGCCCATCTCCACGATCGACTCTCCGCCAGCGGCGCGGCTTGGTGTACTGGTCCCGAGCCCGGTTTGGTCGAGCCGCCCGTCGCCGAAGTTGCCGGTTCCAAAGAAGCCCCAGCAGTAGGCCTCTTTCGCGTTGGTCGTTCCGCAGACCGTGAGTGGTCCGCTGGCGAGGGTTACAAATGCGTGGCCTCCGATGACCCCAACCGGACTCAGGCCAAGGCCCGGCACGGGGTTGCCGAGATTGCCATAGACGTTCTTGCCCCAACAGTAAGTCGCCAAGTTGGTAGCAATTCCACAGGCCTGAAACCACCCCGCCCGAATCGTGGTGAACTTTAGCCCGCCTGTCACGGGCACCGGTGCCAGGGCAGAGAACTGCTGGCCGGTGCCGAGCTGGCCGATCGATCCGTCACCCCAACAGTAGCCAACGTCGTTCACCGTCACCCCACACCCACCGGCCCCGCCGGCACTGACGTCCCGGAACACGAGGTTACCCGCCACCGGCTGGGGGGTGGATCGAGCGATCCCTGTCCCGTCGCCAAGCTGTCCGAGGTCGTTACGGCCCCAGCAGTAGGCCCGGCCGGCCGCGGTGAGACCACAACTCGCTTCCGCTCCCAGGGCCAGGCGAGCGAACCGGACGCTGGTTTGGACCCGGACCGCGTAGGCCCGATCGGTCGTTGTTCCATCGCCCAGTTGGCCCCGCATGTTGCTACCCCAGCACCATGCCTCGCCACCAGCGCTGAGTCCGCATGCGAAATTGGCGCCGGCCGTGACGGATACCAGGAAGTTTGCCACCGGGTTATCGATGCTGGCGACGAAGACGATCAGCGAGGCGGTTTGGCTGAGTCGGGCGTGAACGACTTGGGTGCCAACCGCCGACCCGGCTCTCCAGAAGGCGGCGGCGCTTCCGTCCGGACCGGTCGCCACGACCGCCGGACTGACGCTGCCGCCTCCGTCGGCGACTTGGAAGGTCACCGTCCCTGCCGTTGGGTTGCCATACCGATCGGTTATCCGGACCCGGAGAGCTCGAGGCAGGAGGGACCTGACGGTATCCACTTGGCCGTCGCCATCGACGAGTCGGAGCAGGGCGGGGACATCCGCGAGTGCCGTCGCGGTCAGGGTTCGGGTGAGCCTGGTAGCAACGGGGTCGATAAGGACCGTCAACAAATGGGGACCCGCCATCGTTCCCAGCCGCCACCCGGTGTTCGTCGCCACGCCGGCCGAATCCGTGGCGACAACGGATGAACCGATCGAATCCAGGCCATCCGGTGTGAAGATCACGGGGAGGAATGACAAAGGGTTGTTGAAGCGATCGCGAACTCGAACACCCACCGCCTGGGGTACCAGGCTGCCGACGAGAGTGGTTTGACCGCTGCCTATCAGGTCCACTTGGGCGGCCGCCCCAGCCCGGGCCACCGCCACTAACGGGGCGGAGAGGGAGCCAATGGTGACGACCAGGGTGTTGGGTCCCGGCACCGGGCCGAGCGTCCAGGGGCCGACTGACACCGCCCCGCCGCCGTCGGTTCGCGCTTCGGAGACCGCGACGGTTCCTCCACCGGCGGCTACTGCGAACCGAACCAGCACGTCCGGAACCGGATTGTCGTACTGATCGCGGACGGTCACGCGGGGTGCTGGCGAGACCACCTCGCCAACGACGCCCGAGGCGCTGTCTCGAGGGGCCTCGATCTGGGCGGGATCGCCTGGCGTTCCGGTGGCCTGGAACGTCACCCCTGACAGACCTGGGACCGTCGCGGTCACTTGGTTGACGCCCGCCTTGGTCCCCAGGGTCCAGCTCCCCGCACTTGCCCGACCGTCGACATCGGAGGTCGCATGGGTCGCCCCAACCCTTCCGCTCCCGGCGGTCACAGTGAAGGTCACCGCGACGCCGGCAAGCGGGTTGCCTTGATCGGAGGTGACCACCACCGCCGGTGGGACAAGAACTGGTGACGATACCGTTGCTGATTGGTCCGATGAGCCGGTCGCGGCAACAATCCGCCCGGGGACCTCGGGTGACGAGGTCTGACACGCCGCGAGAAGGAGCAGGGCGAGGCCTGGCCGATTCAGGCGAGGACTCATCAGTTTCAACTTGCAGCCGGGACTGGTAGCGGGCAAGGGCTGCCGTGGCGGTCGGCCCAGTCTGGCGCCGGGTTATGGGCGCCTCGTCGCTCGATGCCGACCTTCGCTCGGCCCTTCGCGAACTCGGCCACGATCTCACCATGAACGGCGACGACGATGGCGCCGGGGTGCACCGCGTCGCCCCACTACGGTCATGCTCGCTGAGATGTTCGACGTTCAGCTAGGACAGTGCCAACGTACTCATTCCGATCTGTCGTACTCTTTCGGGGACAGGTCAAGCCAAGTTTGCCTCGAGGCCGTGCGCGGTCAACAACGCGCGCGATACTTCTGAGTCGACGGGTCACCAGCAGTCAGGTGAGCGCGAATTCTACCCGGCCGCCGACCTCGCCGACCCCGAACTCCCGGCGCTTTCCGAAATCCAACGCCAACCGCCGACCTTGCTAGGGACGATCACCCAGATGGTCCTGAGGGCCATGGCCGAGTGGCGGTGACTCCAATGCCAACCCCCAGTCCAGATCTGTCTTCACTCCCTGCCACGTCCCAACGCTCCGGACCACAATCATCGTTCCCACCGTCTGACCATGCATAAGAACCCGAAGCCCCGGGTCGAGCCCCATTGCTTGAGCCGACCGCCAAATCGCGCGGCCGTTCAGGGCTACCCCGCAGGTCCCATCGGGAAACACCTGGAGGCGCACCCGATACCAACCCCCGGACCGGATCCAGCCCGGAACGTCGAACGTCGCACCACCGGTCTGGCCTCCCAGTCCCATCCGCTTGAGATTGATCGCGCCTTCGCCGGTCGGCGTCGAGAATCCGCAGGCCGCCGTCCCAACCGGCAGCCCACTCGGCCCAATGGAGTACTCCCCTAGCAGTGCCACCCGAATTCGCTGCCACTTGTCGCGATCGATCGGCGTCGACACCTCAAACTCGGCCCCGACACCTCGACGCGACGGCATCGGCGCGGCCGCGAGCACGCTGCTGTCGAAACTCCCATCCCCGTTGATAGCCAACGCCCGACCGCCCCGGGGCAATGCCACCACGGCGGGTCGCGGCCTGCCTAACCGTTGCCATCCGGTCAGGCTGTCGTCGCTCCATGTTTCCGAGGGCCCCGGCGTGACCACGTTGGGCTCGATGGTGATCACCGCGCTCGCTTCCCGCCAGCCGCCAGCAGTCACATGAACCACCACCGAGCCAACCTCACGCGGTGTCAGGACACCATTGTCCGCACCGATCGACGCTCGACTGGTGCCGTCGAGCCACCACCGAAGTACGCCAGCGGGCAGATTCGTCGAATTCCCGGCCGAATCGAAGGCCTCAACTCTCAGTCGATGGGTCACCCCGAGCAGCGCCGGGGGGCCGCTGGGCACGACGGCCAGCCGCGCAATCGCGCGATCGGTCCCGGGTATCGCCCAGGCTATTCGCTTGAGTTCCAGACCTGGGGTCAGGGCCAAGGCGATCTGATGATCGGGGCGAGCCAGGGGAAACGCGACGAGGCGGGGAAGCCCATTCGCGCCACCGCGAGTGTCCGCGGCAACCCAACGCCCATCTTGACTCATCACCGCTGCCGCCGTGCGGAGATCGGCCATCAGCGGCGTCACAGTACCGCGATCCGCCGAGATGATGAGCCACTCTCCGGCCTCGGTAGTCACCACGATTGACTCAGCGCCGCGCCAGCCCACCATCCCGAACGGCGTGGCCACCACCGCGTGGCATCGGACCGCTCCCTCCAGCGTCGCTAGGCACATCTTCCAGGCCCCCACCGCGGGCCGTCGAACGAAGGCGATCCGGGTCCCGTCCGGGGACCACATCGGCGTGTGATCGTAGTCCGCCCCGCTGGATATCTGCCTAACCGCATCCGTCGCGAGGTCCATGATTGCGACGTCGAGGTCATCATCGCCTCGCGGCGTCCATCGTGCCGTCGCGAAAACGAGTTGCCGCCCGTCGGGTGACCACGCCGGATCGATGTCGTCCCCTGGTGTCGCCGTCAGCCGCTCCGAAGTCCCGTCGTATCGACCAAGGAACAGATCCACCTGGCCGGAATCGTCCATGATCCTGGTCGTCACCAGCGCGCCACCCCCTGGTCGAGGGGCTGGAGTCGACGACGAGGTCGCCGATTCTCGCCACCGCCCAACCGGGTCCCCCTGACCCGACGTCAGCGAATCGCCGGGATGCCAGCGATCTTCTCGAATCCCAACCGCCATCAGCGTCAGAAACTCCGATCCCGCCTCGGTGACGGCATAGAGCAGGGTTGCTTCGGGCGGTGGCGGCACCGGTCGGTTGGCTCGAAGCGCCGCGACACCCACCGCCAAGACGAGGAGCACGGCCGCCGCGCCGACAACCCCTCGAATGCCAATCCCAAATCGAAGCGGGAAGGGGAGACCTGTCCTGAGACGCTTGATGCGCTCCATCGTCCCCAGCTCGACACCGAGGAGTTCGCCGATTATCACACCGGCGGGCCGAGTGTCGCCCTGTCGCCTCCTGGCTGCCACCCAGGTCCGGGTTACTCCGGCCAGGTCCCCCTCGACGCCGCCGAGCACGAGATGGCGGACCCCGCGCTGGAGTTGCCCCGGCGGGGCACCCTCACCCACAAGCCGGCGCCCCAATTCCCGGTGACAGGCCTCCAGTTCGGCGGGCGCGACCTGAACGAGCAACGCCTGCCCCAGTTCGTCGTGGCCCACGGTCCAGGCGTCGCCGACCCGGGCCACGAAACCGCCGACCTCGAGTTCAGCCAAACTCGGCCGCCGGGCCGACTCGTCGGGCGATCCAGGCTCGAACTGCCGTCGCGCCAACGGCGCCCCCGCCACCGCCAGCGTCAGCAGTGCCCGGCGCTCGCTCAGTCCAAGGGATCGGAGCCGGTCCTGGAGCGGGTCACACTCCCCGAGTTGCCTAACGGAGAGATCGAGATCCCCCGGCTGCCAGCTTCCATCCGTAGCCACCACGCCCCCCCGTTCGAGCGCTAGCTGCAGAGCCGCGGTGGCCAGCAGCGGCGATCCGTGCGACACCCGCCAGAGGGTATCGGCGATCCGCCGGCTCCACTCGGCGTCCGGGGGGCTGGCCACGCTGGCCACCAGGGCCTCGCAGTCCGTCATCGTGAGCGGTTCGAGCCGCCACACTGAACTCTCCGGGATCAGGGGGCCGGCCGCTCCCGGCCGCGCGGCGGTGACCAGGAGGACCCGCGCGTTCCCGAGGCGGTTTGCTGCGCCGACCAACATCTGGCGCGAAGCCGAGTCAGCCCAGTGGAGATCATCGATCAAGAGGGCGATCGGCTGCTCATCGGCGATGGCACCCAACAGCTCAGCCAGCGCCACGCCCCGTTGGTGAGTGAGATCGACCCCGGGCGTATGGGCCGCGGCGTGGGGGAACCGCGCCGCCAGCGGTGGGTGGAGCGCGATCAGCGCCGGCACATAACCTGGCGCGATCCCCGCGGCTCCCGGGAGATCGGCCAACGCCCGGACCAGGTCGGAGGCGAGACTGCCCGCCAGGTCCTGCTCGCCTTGATGCCCCTTGACCGTCACCACGGTAGTCCCGTTGGCCCGGAGCCGGACCCCGAAGTCATGGAGCAACCGACTCTTTCCGAATCCGGCCCGGGCCTCCAGGTGGACGATCCGCGCCTGGCGCCTGGCTGCCTCGTGCCAAGCCGCCAACAGTCCCGCGAACTCCTTCTCCCGCCCCACCAACTCGGCCACGAGCCCGGCCTGCTCGTCCTCGACGGCCAAGACCGAGGCTTCCTGCCGAACCAGTCGAATCAGGGCGATGCTGGCGGGTTCCAGCTGCTGACCATGCTCAGCCAACGATCGCTCCAGGGCATCGGCCTCGGTGGTTGCGAGCATCAGGTCTCGGTCGGCCATCGCGCACTGGAGCAGCAGTCGATGAAGTGCCTCCGAATGGGGGTCTTCTTGGTGGAGCCGCCGAGCGAGGACGAGGGCATCGCGCGGGGCACTCTCAAGCGCTCGTCGAGCCACCGTTTCGCCGGCCCGGAGGAAGGCCCCTCGGAGGTAGCTGCGCTCGCTGTCGACCCAGTGCTCGAACCGGACGCTCCCGGTCCCACCGAAATCGGGAAAGAACTGCCCGCCGTACAGCTCGATGGCCCGGGCGGGTTCGTTCCGATCGATGGCGGATAAGAACTCCTCGCGGTCGTGCCAGACGGTCCTGCTCAAGGCCACGTCCTCTCGGTCCCCGGAAAAGAGGTCGGGTGCAACCGTTTGGCGGAGCCGGAGCAGGGTTTGGCGGAGTGCGGCGCGTCCACGAGCCGGATCGCTGTCGGCCCAGAGTAGGTCGATGAGGTGCTCGCGGGTGGCGATTCGTCCCTGGATCGAGCGGAGGTAGCTGAGGAGGGCGAGGGGTTTGCCGGGGCCGAGTACTAGCGTGTTATCGGCGGTGAGCAAAGCGGCGCGCCCGAGCGTTACCAGCCGGAGGGCTGGTTCGGGATCGGGTGTGACGGGGGTCGGGTCACTCGCTCCGGTCATTGTGACGCTCGTGTCACGCAAGGTGAGTACTGTCTTGCCACGAATCGTCGTGCCCCAGCCCCGAGCGGTGGTGCCGAATCTTCCTTCGGGTCGCACCGGGAAGGTACGGAGCGTTTGGGGAGGGGGCAAGGCGAGGCGTTTTTCATCGAACGGAGCACCTCATGGTCTGCCCTAGTTGCGCCAAGGACATCACTCCGGACTCCTACTTCTGCACCTGGTGCGGGGTCTTTGTGCCTGCCGCAGCCAAGGGAGTGAAGGCGGGAACCTTTGCTCGAGCAGTGGCTCTGGTGTTGGACCCCCTGATTGCCTGGGGGCTGTATCTGCTTGGCGTTGCCGTGGTCGGCGGGATCAGCGGCTCCGACGACGCTGCGGTCTTCGCGGCGGTGCTTCTCCCCGTGATCTATCTGGGATGGTTTCTCTCCTTGCTCCGCCGCGGACTGACTCCGGGCAAGCGACTGCTCGGGCTCCAAGTCGTCGGACAACAAACCGGTGCGATCCCTGGCTTCGGGACCATGTTCGTCAGGGAGATCATCGGCCGCTTCGTGAGCGGTTTGGTCTTCGGCCTTGGGTATCTCTGGGCGTTGTTCGACAAGAATGGTCAAGCCTGGCACGACAAGATGGCCAACACCGTGGTGATCAAGGTCAATCGATCCGCCACCGGCAAGACCGGCGCAGGCGCTGAGTCACGATGACCAAGCCCATTCGCGATCCCGACAGGCACCCTCAACCCAATGGAGCAACGTTAAATGAACGAGCGACGCTGTGGATCGATCCAGGCCGCGGTGCGGGTCGCCCTGGTGGCGATCGGGGTCTCCGGATCTACGGTCGGCGGAGAACCTCTCGCCGCGCAGGGCCCTAGCCAGCGCTTTGATTTCTCAGCGGACCGGGTCCTGGTGCCCTTTCAGGCCCCGAAACCGGGCGCCAAGGACGAGGGAACGGCAACGATTCTGTCCATTGTGATTGTCGGCGCCGGTCAGATGTACGCGGGCGACACGAAGCGCGGCCTTTTGATGTTGGGTGGGGCGTATGGAGCCATCATTGCGGGCGCGATCATTTCGACCAGTGCTAGTTGCAGTTTCACTGATTCGCTCGATTGCACCGACGGCAGCACGGTTCCCCTGGCAATTGGGGCCCTTGCAGCTCTTGGCATCTGGATCTATGGGATCGTCGACGCCGCCCCAACCACGAGACGAATGAACAAGGCACGCGGGCTGGCCTATGGGCCGATCTCCCCGACCGTTCTGGTAGGTCGTGGAGGGCAAGTCGGACTCGGCGTGAAGGTGGGGTTCTAGGGATGGACTAGCGAACAATTGCGTTGCCCAAGCCTAGGCCAGGTTTCATGGTATGCGGTCGTTGAAGGTGAGGGCCTCTCTGACTGACGATGTCCACGCCGCGGCTCCGATGACGCCTGGCTGGACACGGCGGAAAGCGTGGGCGTCCGCACTCCCTGAGTGGGCTGGCATTCGACAGGGACCATGGCGCTCAACGAATACTCCGGCCGGCCGGCGAAGGTGGCCTTGCGACTGTCGGCAAGATTGCGGTCGGCAGTACCTGTGCTGGAGTTCATTCCCTGATTCAGGGCACGCCTGAATTGCTGGTTTGCCTAGCGGACAGGTCGCCTTGCTGTCGGGCAGTGAACAGTCGATCGGTTAGCCAGTTTGGACTATAGAAAGCGCCGATGCCGGGCGGAGGGCAACGTGACGACACCGCTTACTCGTTCGATGTTCGGGATTGCCCCGTGTCTCGGCGTAATGCCCGCAGCCACGGGGCGGCGTGCAATGTGGTGCGCAGTCTTGTTGCTGGGCCTCGCGTGCACCACGGAGCCACCACCACCACCCCCCGCCCTTGGCAGGATTCAAGGCGTCGTCCGCAATCCCAACGGGGCGGCGGGGATTGGAGGAGCGGTCGTTGTACTGCGGCGTGCCGCTCGCGACAGCCTCGCGGCTGCCCTTACCGGCGAGGACGGGGCGTTCAGCTTCGCGGAGTTGACACCTGGAGACTATCGCATCGCCGCGCGGATCCCTCCCGGTCACCTCGCGGCGTCGCCTTCCGACACGACGCAGGTGGTGACCCTAGGACCCGGTGCCACCGTTACGGTGGTCCTCACCGCATCTCCGATTACGCTGATTCAGCGCAGTACCCAACCTGGGCGGACGGACACGCTCGTTCTGGGGAACGGCGCGGTTGCCATTGTACAGGTTCCGGTGGGTGGGCCGATGACGACGATCCGGCTTACAACTTTTCCGAGTGACTCTGCCACCTGGGGCCGGAACATGTTCCGACCCGCCGCTGGTTTTGAAGTCGTGGCCGGGGCACCGTCGGCGGGGGTTGCTCAAGGGACAATGGCCGCCGCGACTTCAACGATCACATTGGCACTCCCCGTCGGCTCGATCGGGGGCGGCCAACAGGCAGCGATGTTCGGCCTTTTCCCGAATGGGCAGGGTGGTACGTGGATACATTCGCTGCGAAGCGACCCCATCACCATGCCCGGCCAGTTTGACGGATCGTCAATTGCGGCGCTATCGATCAGTGTTCCCGCCGCGAACTCTACCGTCATGTCCGTCGGGATCGCCGGGACTTCACCCGACTGCCTCGCAGGGTACGATCTGCAGAAGGTTGGTGGGACCGGACCGAGGCCTCTTCTATTGATCCATGGCATTCAGCTCCAACTGGACGCCTGCGATGACTACCTCAACTGGCGGCCCGAGCGCACAACCTTCAAGGACCTCTTGGCGGCTCTGGTCAGCGAACTGGGCGACACTTACACAATCTACGCGCTGCGATATCCGACCAATGACGGAGTCCAGCTGGCTGCAAGCTACCTCGCCGCCAACGCGGCTCGGATCATCCCACAACCTAGCCACCCGATGGCCATCGTGGCGCATTCCATGGGTGGGTTGGTCGCGCGCCGATTCCTCGGGGATTCGCGCCATCCGCCGGTACAACAGGTCATCACACTTGCGACACCCCACTTTGGAACCAAGGTCGCCGAGGCAGATCTATCCGTTCTCGATCTTCAAGTCTTTGGATGCTACCATGCTTTTCAAGGGAACTCATCTACCCCCCCGGTAGCGCCCTGGTTGTATTTCCATGCGGTAAAGTGGGCTCTATTCCAGGCCCCTCCCCAATCGGTTGGCGTCAATGACCTATCGCCGGCCAACTCCATTGCAGCAGAGCCATTCGCTGGTCTATTCTCGACCTTCGCAGGCGTCTCTGGAATCAATGGCGTGGACCATAACAAGTGGGGTCTTTTCGACAGCGGTACATTCGTTAACGGAACGATGACTGCTGCTGGGTGCTACCTTGAGCTCAATGGACAGCTCCCTAACGACGGCTTCGTGCCCCAGAGCAGTGCATGGCCCCCATGGAGCCCGCGCAAATTCGGCCCCTTTCCGCGCGATCACATTCAGATGGCTGGTGGAGACGCAGCCGACGTCAAAGACGAGTTCTTGCCGACTATTGTCAACCTGCTTCGATTTGGTCCCACTGCGTTTGCAACGCTGACAAGGATTTCCGGCGACGGCCAGATCGGAAACGCTGGGGTTGCCTTGCCTCAACCGGTCCGCACCGCGTTGAAGGCGTCCGATGGCAGCCCGGTCGTGGGTGCTCAAGTCACCTTCGCCCCGGACGTTGGCAGCGGGATTGCGAACCCGCCGGTTGCTAGGACCGATGCCAGCGGGCAGGCCACTGCTCAATGGGTGCTCGGCGCATCCAACGCGGTGCAGCACCTCATGGTCAAGGCGTCGGGGGCCGCATTGGCCTCAGTCCGTTTCAACGCGCTGGCCGTCGGCGGGAGCCCGTGCCCGGCAACGTCCTACACCCTTGGGACAACGGTGGCTGGGTCGTTGCCCTTTGCCCAGTGCGTTTTTGCGCCACCCCCGTTGAGCACCGGTGAGCGATATCGAGAATATGTCAGTTCGACTCCATCACGGGCGCTTGTGGTCACGATGACCAGCGGAGCCTTCGCTCCCCGAGGGGATATTTCCATCGAGCCATCGTTTGAATGGAGCTTGGGCTTCCAGGCAAGCGGCTCGGGTGTGGTTCGCTACAAGGCGATAGTACCGCCGGGGACGTTCAAACTCAGAGCGACCGGCCAGGGTGGGCCATTCGCTCCTCTCGCCGGGGACTACACGATTCGCGCGGAAGTAACGGTCGAGGATGTCCAAGGATGCGAATTGGCGTTACTTGCGAGCGACGTAGTCACCACGCAGTCAATCGCCGCCGGCGACTGCTCTTGGGGCTACGATGACTACCTCGTCGGGGTTCCCCAGGGGTGGACTGCGAGCGTCGTCATGAAATCGGCAATGATCGACCCTTACTTGGAGGTGTACCACGCCGGACTCCGAGTAGCCTCGGACGACAATGGCGCTGGGGGCACCGGTGCCCTGATTACTTTCTCCTATCCACAGGCCAGCACGTCGGTGTTCGTCCGGGCAAGTGCCCGCGGCTCGATCAGGCAAGGATCGTATACGATTCGCCTTGATCTTCAACCGCCAAGCGGCGTTGCCGCTCTACCTGTCACGGCCCAGGAACGGGTCGGGCGCTCGCTTCCGGCTCCCGCAATGCCGCCCCCGCCGGGCGACCCGCCCAAATAGACCGGTTGAGGGCCCTGGTGGTCAGAAAGGGCCCGCTGAACCTCGACTCGCCCCAAACCCCGCTCGATGAGGGGCAGTTCTGGGGTTCCGTCGCTTCCAGCGCCTTGTGTGGTGCAAGACCGCCCGTTCGCCGCGGGTGGCTTGGCGTTTGGGGGTGGCGGCGGTGGCCTTGCTCCTGGTCGCCGCGGGGGCGAGTCTGGTACCGGCCCGTCGGGCCACTCGGGTCGACCCGATCGAGGCGCTGCGGGCGGAATAGGCGGTTTTTCAAAGGGGAGGTTCCGATGTCGGAGTTGGAGCGCCAGGTTCGGTTCTTGAAGCGTTATGCGATCGGGTCGAGCGCCGTCTTTCTGGTGTTGATCGGGGCGGCGTTCCGGCAGGGCCCTGGCCGGGTCAAGCTCCTCGAGGTGGAGCGCCTCAACGTCTTGAACCCCGACGGCACCTTGTCGCTGGCGATCGCCGGGAAGGGTGCCATGCCCGGGCCGATGATGGACGGGAAGCAGTTCCCCGCGGAGCTGTCGGGGGGCCGGACCACCTCGGCGGGCATGATCTTCTTCAACGAGAGCGGCGATGAGGTCGGGGGGATGACCTGGGCCGGGCAGAAGACCGCCGATGGCTACCAGGCCGGGGAGCACCTCTCGTTCGACCACTGGAAACAAGACGAGGTGGTGACCCTCGACTACGCCGACGACGGGAAGTGGCACCGGGCGGGGTTGGCGATCACCGACCGCCCCCGCGACTATCCCCTAACTTTGTTGATTCCCAAGCTCCAAGCCCTCCGGGCCGCCACCGGCCCGACCCGCGATTCGCTCCAGAAGGAGCTGCAGGGCCTTTCGAGCCAGGGGAAGCTCGGGACCCAGCGGATTTTCCTGGGGAGCGATAACGCGACCGCGGTCCTCCGGCTCCGCGATCGGCTCGGGAAGGAGCGAATTCGACTCTTCGTCGACACCGCCGACGTGGCCCGGTTGGAGTTTCTCGACGGTCTAGGGGCGGTCATCGCGCTGTTCCCGCAGTAGTCGAGGGTTTCGGTCCCTCGACTCCCCTTGAAACGGCTGGACTGCCTCCCCTAGTTTACCCCAACCTCATCGGGAGACTCCGCCGGATGTCGGAAGCCTTTCGAAGCTCCGACGAGTTCGACGAACAAGCCCACCAGTTATACAACCAAGGTCGTTACGACGAGGCGCTCGAGGCGTTGCGAGAGGGGCTGACCGCTTATCCGGCCTCGGTCGAGCTGCACGTCGGGATGGGGTGCGCCTACCTGGCCCGGGAGGATTTCCTCTGGGCTCGGGCGGCCTTCACCCGGGCCTTGGTGCTGGAGCCAAACCATGAGGACGGACTCGCCGGGCTCGGTGAGGCGTTGGCGCGAGTCGGCGACAAGGAGGGGGCGGTCAAAGCTTTCGACCGGACCCTCGAGCTCGGATTTCAGGAGGACCACGACCTGATGCTCCAGATCGGTCGGGCGCTGTTCCGCGAGGGGCTCCTCGCCCATGCCCACCGATTCTTCGAGCTGGCGGCGAGTGCGGAGCCGGAATGCGAGGAGGCGGCGGCCTGCATGGGATACGTCTCTCATCGGCTGGGCCGCGAGGGAGCGGCGATCTTCTGGCTCCGGCGGGCCCTGGCGATCGACCCCACCTTCACCGAGCCGCGGATCTACCTCGCCAATCTCCTCTACGATCGGGGCGAGAGCGCCGCGGCCCTGGTCCACTTCGAACGGACCGATCCGGAGGAGCATTTCGACGAGTTGGGGCTGTTCCGGACGATCGAGCTGAAGAAGACCTTCTATCGGCTGGCGGACGACGACGGGACGCTCCGGCCCTGGTACCAACGGGTCAGCGAGCTGATGACCGACCCCGACCCGGTCGACGAGTTGCTGGCCGAAATCGAGTCGGGGCATAACGACGGCCGAGTCCGGGACCCCAACCAGCTCGAGCTCTTCGGCATGCTGACCGAGCTGCAACAGATGCAGCGGCGCCCCGGCATCCGGGCCGACCACCATCAGGTCGCCACTCTCGGCGGCCAGCATTTCCGGGGGACCTGGGACGACGGTGGGGCGCAAGTTGGTAACCGGGGCCGCCTCGGTGATCATGTGTTGCCGAGTGATCGCCTCCGCGGTGGGTCCGGTGAAGGGCGGCTGCCCGCCGAGCATCTCATAGAGCACGCAGCCCAGGCTGTAGAGATCGCTCCGGCCGTCCACCTCCGGATCGCCGGCCGCTTGTTCGGGGCTCATGTAGAGCGGCGTGCCGATCGACATCCCGGTCTGGGTCAGCCGGCCCGCCGCGCCGCTCACCGCCCGAGCGATCCCGAAGTCGGCCACCACGGCATGCCCGCCCTCGAGCAAGATGTTCTCGGGCTTGATGTCGCGATGGACCACGCCGCGGGCGTGGGCGTAGCCGAGGGCGTCGGCGACTTCGCGGGCGATCCGGAGCGCCTCGTCGACCGGTAACTGCTTTTGCCGGACCAGCCGGTCGCGGAGCGACTCGCCTTCCACCAGCGGCATCACGTAGAACAAAAAGCCGCCGGCCTCGCCGGAGTCATAGAGCGGAAGGATGTGCGGGTGGCGGAGGCCGGCCGTGGTTTCGATTTCGCGGAGAAAGCGGTCGGCGCCCAAGGCAACGGCCAACTCGGGCCGGAGCACCTTGACGGCGACGCGACGGCGGTGCTTGAGGTCTTCCGCCAGGTACACCGTGACCATCCCACCCTGGCCGAGTTCCCGCTCGATCCGGTAGCCGTCGGCGAGCGCCGCGCGGAGACTGGCGGTGGGGTCGGTCACCTCGGTGCCCGGTCAGACCGAATCTTCACCGTGATAGGACCTGAATGGTGGAGGGATGCCGCGAGAGATCCTCTGGAACGTAGCCGGGCGATCCGGAGGCCGCCAGCATTGTCGGCCGCCTCACGGAGCCTCGCCGTCGCGTCTGCCGGGCGGTCCAAAGGGTTTGGTGACCCGTCAGGTCAACCAGCTGTCACCGTCCCTCGAGGCCCCCGAGCCGGGACGCCCCCCAAGCAGGCCTACCGCGCCCCCGCCCCCTTCGCTCCCACGATCGATAGCGTGATCGCCGACGGATACTGCGGCCCATGGTGAATCACGTTGTGCGCGGTCACCGGATCCTTCTCGTTGTAGTTGGGACCGCCGGTGTTCAAGTTCCGCTCATAAACCGGGAACGAGCTGCTGGCGATTGCGATCCGGATCCGGTGTCCCGCGAGGAACGTGTTGCTGGTCACCAAGGGTGGGATCTCCACCTGGTAAACCTTGTTGGGCTCCATCCACACCGGTGCGTCGAACCCTTGCCGCCACCGCACCCGCAACGCCTGTTGGTCGAGGTTGTACGCCTTCCCATCCGGGTGGACGTCGACCAGCGTCACCATCAAATCGGTGTCCTTGACGTCCGAGGAGAGATGGAGCGTCACGGTCACCGGCCCGGTGACGTTCACGGGAGCGGTCAACGCCTCTGATATATAGACGAGCACGTCGGGGCGCGAGTGGATCTTCGACTGGTCGAATGACCCGGCCTGGGCGGCGTTGAAGCAACACACCTGCCCGCCGAGACTCGGTGTCGGGTTGAGAGGGTCGTAGGTGTAGGCATCCTGAGCGGCCTTCTTCGGCCGGGTCGTGGTTAGGCGCCCGTTGCCGCTCGCCGAATTGGCGGCGCCGTCGCTGTCGAGGAAATAGGTCACCGGCCGAGCGTCGGCCGGTGGCCAGGAGTCATAGGCGGCCCACTGCTTGGCGCCCATATCGTAGACCCGCACCTTCGGCTCCTTCTCGACCCCGTTGTCCACGCCCTTGAGCCAGCGATCGTACCAGCGGAGGATGAAGCCGGTGTAGTCGAACCGGGCGTCGCCCACGTCGCGTTCGCCGATGACGGTGTGCTCGGTCTCGACCCGTCCCATCTGGCAATGGGCCGTGGGGGCGACCATCATGAAGGTGTTGTCACGGGCCACCTTGGTCGCGGCGTTCTTGGTCTGATACTCGAACAACGCCAGGTTCGGACCGGTCGACACGTCGTACCAGGAATTGAGGTAGAGGGCCGGCGCCCCGTTCCGATCGCCCTCGTTGCCGAACTCGATCGTCTTCCACCGCGGATCGTTCAGCGGCCAGGTCATGAACTCGTCGAGGTCGCTCGGTGCCGATCCGATCCGGCCCGGGATCGCGCTCAACGGCAGCGTATTGATCACGCTGTCGAAGCTCACCCGAGGGATCGTCTGGGGCTCGAGGTTCCAGTAGCGGGAAATCCGAAGCATCTGCTCTCGGCTCAACCCGGCCGGGAACGACGGCTTGTACCGGTAACCGGATCCATGGTACCAGGAGAGCCAGAAGTTCTGGAAGACCCCGCCTCGATAGTGATTGCCCATCTCGTTGTAGCGGCCGACCCGTCCGATCCCGGCACCGGAGCCGCGCGGCACCGCGGCGGCGAACGCGGGGTGGTGCATCGCGTTCATCCGGTGCTGCTCTTCGGCGCTGGAGGAGCAGCCGAGCGCGCCGACCTTGCCGTTGGACCAGGACTGCTTCGAGAGCCAGTCGATGGTGTCGTACGAATCGGGCCCCGATCCGCCCAGGTAGGTGTAGGTCCCCTCGGAGAAATAGCGACCCCGAACGTTGACGTAGGCCAAGGCATAGCCGTTCTCGAGGAACCGCTGGTTCTCGGCCGAGGCGGGATTGATCAGGTAGGGCCAGAACCAGAGGATCGTCGGCAGGTTCTGGCGGGGGCGGTTTTTCGGGAAGAAGAGTGACCCGTTGAGGCGGATCCCGTCGCGCATCGGGATCCGGACCATGTCTTCCCGATCGACTTGGGTGGCGAAGTACTGGGCGACCGGGTTCGCCGGGGCCTGTCCCGCCACCACCGAGGGGAAACCCAACGCGATGACCGTCGCGAGGCGCGTGGCGATCCGGGGCAGGGCGTTCATGGGCGGGCCTCCGAACAAGAGAAGTTGGCCGCGTCGTCGGTGCTCCCGCTCCCGTTGTAGCGGGCCGTCTTCGGATAGGCGCAGAGCGGCCGAGTGATTTTGGTTTCCTTGGCCGGATCGCCGACCGGGTCGCCCGACCGAATGCCGGTCGCGATGAACCGCTCCGGCGCCACGCCCTGCTCGACCCATCGCTCGATCGCGGTCCGGAGATCGCGAGAGGCGTCGCCCTGTGCATCGGTGCCGAACCCGTTGCCGAAATTGTTCGGGCCGGCCCCACCGGCGCAGTGGCCCATGCCGGGTACCATGAACAACCGATAGAAGTCGTCGACCGGCTTGCCGCTCGGCGCCAACGTCTGCTTGACCCGGTGGTGATAGTCGATCGAGCTCTGCGCGCTGATAGCGGCGTCGCCCCACCCGTGGTACTGGATCAGCTTGCCGCCCCGATCCCGGAACGGCGCCAGGTTGGGGTCGCGGGAATCGAGGATCCCGCTCAGCTTGGCCACTGCCGTGGCGAGATCCCGGTCGAGATCGAAGGTCTGATAGTCCCACTTCAAATCCTCGTAGACCATTCGGCTGTAAAACGTGGTGCCGAACCACGGCAAAAGGGGCAGCCCCGTCGGCGATTGGCCCACCATCCAGGGATTCCAGTTCCCGGGGAACGCCTCGGTTCCGGGTACCATGCCGGGGAAAATCTGCTGGCCGGAACTCGGGCTTCGAGGGCCCTGGTAGATCTTCTCGAGGGCCGCGATCTGCGCCTCCGTTAGGCATCCCGGCCCGTCCGCGCCGGTGCACCGGAGAACGGCCGGCCGGAACTGGCAGCGGCGGGGATCTTCGATCAGCCCGTCCTGGACCCCGTCGACCGAATCGCATTGACCCACCGCGGCGGCCTGGATCGCCGCCAGCTTGGCGACCGGGATCATGCTCGCCGGGGTCTCGTTGAGCGCCCGCCAGTTCCAGACCCCGCCGGTCATCAGCCGAGTCCAATCGCTGGCCGGGGCGCCGGCGATGATCCCATCGAAATCGGCTGGATATCGCTGCGCTTCCATCAGCGCCTCGCGGCCGCCGTCGGAGCAGCCGAAGAAGTAGGAGTGGCTCGCCGGCTTGCCGTAGAACGCCTGGACGATCGCCTTGGCATGCACGGCCGTCAGGTGAACCGCCCGGTGCCCGAAGTCGACCACTTTCTCGGGGTGGCCGATCGCGAAGTCCGGGGTGGGGCCGACGTGACCGTTGTCGGTAGCGGCCGTGGCGTACCCTCGAGCGGCTCCCGACGCGAGCGCCACGGCGGCGATGCTGCCGGCATACCCGCCGTTGCCGATCTGCTGGAATCGCCCGTTCCAGGCCGGAGCCAGCGGGAGCCAGACCTCGAACTTGATCTCCGAGTCACTCGTCGGTCGGGCGACCCCCTCCACCCGGCAATACGAGGGCAAGTCGAGCGGGCTCGCAGGCGCGGGGGGCGGCGCCTTGAACTGGCCGGCGGGGATCGTCGCTACCGCGGTAACGGTCGCCTGGGACAGGGCGAGGCCCCGCAGCTCCTCGCAGGCGCGCTGGGACTGCCCGGGGGTGGTCAGCGATCCCATCAACGCGGCCGACCAGAGGGTCGCACGGCGCATGGCCCTGCTCCTTGAATCGAGGACGGTCGCTCAAAGCTAGCACGGTTCTCACGAGGGAAGGGCCTACTTCACCTTGGCCAACGCCTCGTCGAGCATCTTCACCAGCGCCTCGCGGTCGTAGCTGAACTGGTGGCCCTGATTCAGCTGGACCATCTCCTCGATTGCTTTCCGAATCGTCACCTCGGCCTGCCGGACGGCCGGCACCACCAGGTACCGCGCCTTGGGCGCCGGGTCCGACAGCGCGTGGAGCGCGGCCAGCGCGACGTCGTCGGGCTCGGGGTAGGAGTCGTAGCGCCCCATCGCTCCGATCAGATTCTCCATCGCCTGCTGGTAGGGGCCGCCCTTGAGCCGCGCCGCGGTGGCCTCCACCTGGGCCATGGTGTTGCGGCCGATCTCCGACTTGTAGTTCCCCGGCTCGATGACGCTGACCTTCACGCCGAACCCGGCCATCTCCGCGGCCAACGCGTCGGTGTAGGCTTCGACCGCGTGCTTGCTCATGCTGTAGGCGCCGAGGAAGGGGCCGGAGAGGATCCCCGAGATCGAGCCGACCGTGGTGATTCGACCCTTGGACGCGATCAGGAGCGGGGCGAACGCCTTGGTCACCCGGTAGGGGCCGAAGACGTTGACGTCGAACAAGCTGCGAAGCTCCGCCTCATCGGTCTCCACCAGCGGCCCCAGAATCGCGATCCCGGCATTGTTGACCAGGCCGTGCAGTCCGCGCCCGCCTTGGCGCACCGTCTCGACGGCGGCGGCGATGTCGGCCGGCACAGTGACGTCGAGCTTGACGCCCTGGACGTTCTTGATCGCACTCAACTCGGCGAGGTCGGCCGGCTTTCGGGCACCGGCATAAACGAAGTAGCCCCGCGCCGCCAGAACCTCCGCGATCCGGCGGCCGATGCCGCTGCTCGCCCCGGTGACCACGACGGCTTGGTCGGTGGTCGGCGCGGGAGCTTGGGCGTGAAGGGAGACCGCGAGCAGGCTGCCAGTGAGCAGAGTTCGAACCGGGATCATGGGGCGCCTTGGTGGGAGACGGTGGTGCTCGTGCCTCAATTTACTCAGTCAGGGCGCCCCATCGACGGGTAAAACCCCGGGCGGTACTTTTGCACCATGAGACTCCTCCACCGCGCCTCTTGCCCTCCCGCCCTCGCCCTGGCACTGGCGCTCGGCCCGGCGACGCCGGCCTTGGCCCAAGAACAGAAGGCCGATACCAGCTGGGACGTCACCAAACCCCGCGGCCAGACGCGGGAGATCGACTTCACGACCGCGGAGGGCACTTGGACGTCCGTCGACGTCTCGCCCGATGGCACCTGGATGGTGTTCGACCTCCTCGGCCAGATCTACCGGATGCCGATCGGTGGGGGTCAGGCCGAGTGTCTCACTCAATCGAGCGGGATCGCGGTGAACATCCATCCCCGGATTTCGCCCGACGGGAAACACATCGCCTTCATCTCGGACCGCAAAGGCCAGATGAACATCTGGGTGATGGCGAGCGACGGTAGCAACCCGACGTCCGTGTTCCTCGACCAGAAGAACGAGTTCCGGTGGCCGAGCTGGCGGGCGGACGGCCAGTTCATCGTGGCGCTCAAGCGGGGCGGCGCCACCCCGACGGCGCTGATGATGTTCCACCGAACCGGTGGGCAGGGGATCGAGCTGCTGCGAGGGGAGACCGGGAAGACGCCCTCGAGGCCCTCGCTTTCGGCCGACGGACGGGTGGTGTACTACGACTTGATGACCGGGTCGGGCGCGACCGGATTTGGCCGGGAGGACGCCCTGATGGGCCGGATCCAGGTCCAGGGACTCGACCTGGTCACCGGCGTCGTTAGGCGGATCACCGCCGGTCAGTCGGTCCAGGCCAACGCCGATCATCCATCCAGCGGCGGCGCCTACGGCGCCGAGCCCAGTCCCGATGGCCGCTCTCTCGCGTTCCTCCGGAAGGTCCCCGGCGGGACCCTCAATTATAAAGGACAGCGCTTTGGCCCCCGATCGGCCCTCTGGATCCGGGACCTGACGACCGGCGCCGAGCGGCTCGCGATGGATCCGGTGGAGATGGACATGTCGGAGGAGAGTTTTCCGACGGCCGGCACCTATCCGAGCTACGACTGGATGCCCAATTCCCAAGCGATCGTGATCCATCAGGGCGGCAAGATCCGGCGGCTCGACGTCGGCACCGGCGCCGTCGCGACGATTCCCTTCACCGCCCGGATCCATCGGGTCATCTCGGAGCAAGCCTGGGCCAAGAACAAGCTCGCCGACGGGCCGGTCGACGTCCGGTTCCTCCGGTGGGCCTCCGCCTCGCCGGACGGGCGGACCTTGGCCTTCCAGGCGATCGGTCGGATCTGGCTCCAAGACCTACCTAACGGCACTCCGCGACGGCTCACGCCCGAATCGTTCCAGTCGCTCGAGTTTCAGCCGGCCTGGTCGCCCGACGGCCAGTCGCTCGCCTTCAGCTCTTGGCACGACACCGAGCGAGGGGCCCTCTGGGTGACGAGCGCTCGGGGCGGCGAGCCTCGGCGAGTGACGCCGCAGGCCGGCGAGTACGCCAACCCGAGCTGGAGCCCGGATGGCCGCGAGTTGGTGGTGGTCCGGGGCGCCGGCGCCACCGCTCGGGGCCAGTCGCTGGTCTGGAATCCCCACTTCGACGTCGTCCGGATCCCGTCGGCGGGCGGCGCGGAAGTCTTCGTGGCGCAGGTCGACCACGACCCCGCCGGGGTGAGCCGACAGCCCGAGGTGGCGCGGCCAACCGTCGGCCCGAACGGCCGGATCTATTTCGCCGAGCCGAAGACCTTCGGGCCGAGCTCGACCGGGTTGCCGCCGTTCGGGGTCGAGGTCGTCTCGGCTCGTTCCGACGGGTCGGACCGGATGGTCCACGCCCAGATCCACAAAGCGGGCAGCGCCGTCGTCTCCCCTGACGGCAAGCGGGTGGCCTTCACGCAAGGGAACAACGTCTATCTGGCGCCCTTGCCCACCGGATCGGCCGGCACCGTCCCGACCATCGATCGTCGCGGGGGCACCCTCCCGACCGTCGCGCTGTCGACCGAGGGCGGGCTCCATCCCACCTGGCGGGGCGCCGAGGTGGTCGAGTTCGCCAGCGGCAATCGGTTCTTCTCCTACCACGCCGGCACTGGCCGGGCCGACACTACTACCGTTAGGCTCACCGCGCCGCGCGACCTGGCGGCCGGAACCATCGCGTTGACCGGAGCCCGGATCGTCACCCTCGACGCCAAGCGGGTGATTCCCGGCGGCACCGTGGTGATCAAGGACGGACGGATCAGCTGCGTCGGCCGGTGCTCCACCGCGGGTGTCGACCGAGTCGTCACCGCCTCCGGCAAGACGATCATCCCCGGTTGGTTCGACATGCACGCCCATCTCCATCACGAACACATCGGGATGATGCCGGTCCACAACTTCGAGACGGCGATCTACCTCGCCTACGGCGTCACCACCACGTTCGACCCCTCGGTCTTCTCGCCCGATCCGTTCGCCTCCGCCGAGCTGGTCGAGGCGGGGAAGATGATCGGCCCGCGGATCTTCGCGGCGGGCGAGGCGCTGACCGGCGGCGACGACGCGGCGACCGATGAGATCAACAGCCTCGAGGAGGCCCTCAAAGAGGTCGGCCGCCGGAAATTCTGGGGCAGCCCGATGACCAAGCAGTACAACCAGCCGAGCCGGACCCAGCGTCAATGGGTGGTCGAGGCGGTCCGCCGGCTGGGGCTCCGGACCACCGCCGAGGGCAGCCAGGACATCTACCACAAGATCGGGATGGTGATGGACGGTCACACCGGCGGGGAGCATCTCACGGTCCAGGCGCCCCTCTACGGCGACTTCCTGACCTTGCTCGCCAAGGCCCGGTATTTCTACTCCCACACCCCGTTGGTGAGCGGCTACGGGGCCTGGAACGACGAGTACTTCTGGCAGGAGAGTCCGGTCTGGCGGGATCCCAAGCTCCAGCGGTGGATGCCGTGGCGTCAGCTGATTCCCCACACCCGCCGGTTCGTGATGCGGCCGGAGACCGACTACTCCAAGGACATCGTGGCTCAGACGATCGCCGATCTGGTGTCGTTAGGCGGCTACTCGGCGGTCGGCTCCCACGGGCAGCAGGACGGTCTCGGCTCCCACTGGGACGTCTGGATGCTGGCCAAGGCCGCGGGGGCGATGACGGCCCTCGAGGTGGCCAGCATGCACGGGGCCCGGTTCCTGGGAATGGAGGACGACCTGGGGTCGATCACCGTCGGGAAGCTCGGCGACTTGATGGTGCTCAACGGCAATCCGCTGGAGAACATTCGGAACACCGCCAACATCCAGTACGTGATGAAGGCGGGGGTGCTCTACGACGCCAACTCGCTCGACCAGCTCTGGCCTCGGTCGATTCGGTTCGGAGACAACTACTGGATGGTGCCGGAGATGTACCGGATCGATGAAAAACGGGTGGATAGTTGGGATCGGCCACCGGGCGGCGGTCGCTGAGGTCAATCCGGCCGGGCCCGAGGCACCGATCGACGGCTCCCAACCCATCCGAGCGGCACCAATGGCATCGTTGTCTCCTCCGGGGTAGAACTCAGGGAGCCAACTGCGCTACTTCTGGGCGTGGGCGATTTCCCTGGCAGTGTACCAAAGAGAAGGCGAGGCCCTTCCGCGGAGACGTTGCGGTCGTGCCTCAGGTCTCGCGCCAGGTAGACCGTGGCCATGCCACCCTGCCCGAGTTCGCGCTCGAGGCGGTATCGGTCGGCCAGGGCGGCGACGAGGCGATCGTTCATCGCGGTCCTCCCGACAGCCCAAGTCGGTCGACCAACGCAGGGAACCTGGGGTCCGCGCGCAGCGAATCGAAAGTGGGCCAGCCGTGGAAATAGAGAAAGAGCTGGCCCTCCTCCTCCGCCTTGACGAGCACCTCGAACGCAGGGTCAAGCTCTCCGAGCGCGCCGAGTAGCCAGGCTTCTGAGACGATGGTCGGCGCCGTGGCCGGCCGAGCTTGCAACTCCTCGAGGAGAGGCCTGGCTTCTTCCGTCCGTCCGGCCGTCGCCAGGCCCCAGCCCAGGAGGCCGACGAAGATCGGGGCCCGGTGCGTCACCGCCACCAGATGCTCCGCGGTGGCGATCCCGTCGTCGAAGTGCCCCAAGATGACCTGGGTCAGGCTCAGGAGCAGGCGGGCCGAGGCGTCTTCCTTCTCGAAGGAGAGAGCCTCCTCGGCGTACCGGTGGGCTTCCTCGACCCGCCGGGCGCAGAGCATCGCATAGCCGGTGAGCATGTAGGGGAAGGAGGCCAGCGGATCGACTTCCCGGGCGCGCTCCAGGAAGCGAAGTCCTTCGGCATGCTTCGGGCCCATGCAGAGGCTGCTCCCAAACGAGCCCAGCGCCAGCGCATGAGTCGGCTGGAGCTCGATGGCCCGCCGCCATGCGACCTCCATTGCCGGCCATCGCCGCTCGATCAAGGCCAGCCACCCCTCGACATGAAGGCTGTCCGCCGTCTCGCCCTCCAGTTCGACCGCGGTGGCCACGGCTTTTCTCGCGGCCGCGCAGGCGTCGCGGGCCGGGATCGCGGCGAAGCCCGCCGCCAGTGCCAGGCTCTCCGCGAGGCCGGTCCACGACGGGCCATGCGTCGGATCGAGACGGATGGCCTCCTCGAAGGCTCGAATGGCGCCGCCGTGGTCTTCCTTGGCGTACCGGAGGTGCCGGCCCTTGAGGTAGCTGCGGTAGGCCTCGAGGTTGCGGACATGCGGCCGGGCGGGCACGGTATGCGCACCGGGCGCGAGCCGGGTCTTCACCGCGTCGACGACCCCGGCGGCGATCTCGTCCTGGACGGCGAAGATGTCGGCAGCGTCGCGGTCGAATCGCTCCGACCAGAGTTGGTAGCCGCTGGCGACGTCGGTGAGTTGTGCCGTGACTCGAAGCCGGCTCCCCGCCGTCCGGACGCTGCCCTCGAGGACATGGTTGACGGACAGGGCCCGCGCGATCGCCGGAAGGTCGGCGTTGTCCTGCTTGGCGCGGAAGGCCGAGGTCCGTGACGCCACCCGAATCCCGTCGATCCGGACCAGCGCGTTCATGATTTCCTCGGCCATGCCCTCGCAGAGGTAATCCTGGTCTTTCGCGGAGCTCATGTCCGAGAACGGCAGCACGGCGATCGCGACCGGCGCCGAGTCCCGCCGCGCCGCCGTCGTCTCGAGCCCCGCCTTGCGCAATCCCTCCATGAAATGGCTGACCAGCTCCGGCTCGAACCATTTCTCCAGCATCTCGCCGCCGGACTGGGCGATGTCCTCTTTCTGTACCAGCAGGTCCTTCAAGGCCTTGCCCGCGGCCGTGGCATCGCCGAGCTGCCCATGTGCCGCCGCGAGGAGCATGCTTGTCCAGAAGACATCGGGCGCGTTGGCCTTGACCGCGGTGTCCACGGCCTCACGGTAGCTCCTCTTGCGGTACTCATTGAAGGCGAGCACCAGCCAGTACCATCCGGGATGATGGGGGTTCCGCTCCATCGCCCGACGGATCAGGGCGCAGCCACGTTCCCAGTCGCCGGTGAAAGTGATGAGGAAGATGGCCTCGTTACTTCCGTCGAGCGGGTTGAGGGCCAACGCCCGCTCGGCGGCACTCAAGCAACCGGCTGTCTCCTTCCGGAAGAACAGCACGACTGCCAACGCCTGATGCACCAGGTGATTAGACGGGGCCAGATCGACGGCACGCCGGGCGGTCGCGAGTGCCCGTTCGAGCGGGCCGGGCCGAGGGTTGAAGCCGTGGGCATGTTCGTGGGAGTAGACCCACGAGAGCATCGCCCAGCAATCGGCGTTGTTGGGCGCCCGCTCGACGGCCGCCTCGAGCACCTCGCGCGCCACCGCATGCTCGGCCGGCGTCAGACGATGGTGATAGCCAAAGCCCCGCATCAGCGCCTCGTACGGCGTGAGCTGGCCGGAATCCTTCCCCCGGACCGCGTCACTGATGCTCCGCGCCAGCACGCCGAAGTGGTCGGCGCAGGTGGAGACGACCCGGGGGACGAGGTCGTCCTGCACCTGGAAGACGCTCTCCGGCCGGAAGGCGCGGTCGTACGTCTCCGCCCACAGATGGGCGCCAGTCGAGGCGTCGACGAGTTGAACCGACACCCGCAACGCGGAGCCGGCCAGGCGGAGGCTCCCGCTCATTACGTAGCGGGCCCCGATCTCCTTGCCGGCCACGCCCGCATCCACCGTCCGGTCGGCGTACCGCAGCGTGGAGCCGCGCGCGATGATCTTGAGATAGGAGAAGCGGGATAGACCGGTCACGATCTCTTCGGACATTCCCTCGGCCAGAGCGGTGAGGTCGGGGTTGGCGCCGGGGTACTTGAACGGCAGGACCGCGACCCAGAATCCGTCGTCGGGGCGCGATGCGCCCGGCCCCGACGCTCCGCCGGCGCGATCGATCGCCACCAACAATCCGGCGAATACCGCAGCCGTCCTGGGTCGGTCGGCCGGATCGGTCGCGAGGACGTGCTGGACCAACCCGCTCACCTGCGGGGCGACATCCGCTCGCAGTTCGCCCACTGACGGCGGCGGTTCGGTGAGGCGGCGGGCGATGGTGCGCTGTGGCGTGGCGGCCTCAAACGGTGCCTTCCCGGCCAACATCTCGAATAGCACGCAGCCCAGGCTGTACAAATCGCTCCGGCCGTCCAACCCGGCGTCGGCCAGGGCTTGCTCGGGACTCATGTATGCCGGCGTGCCGACGGCCAGCCCGGTTTGAGTCAGGCGACCGTCATCGAGCGCGCTCACCGCCTTGGCAATTCCGAAGTCGGCCACCACGGCGTGGCCGCTTTCCAGCAGGATGTTCTCCGGCTTGATGTCCCGATGGATGACGCCACGCTCATGAGCGTAGCTCAGCGCGTCCGCCACTTCCCGCGCGATCTGGAGGGCGTCGTCGATCGGGAGCTGCTTCACGCGGCTCAGCTTGTCGCGCAGTGATTCCCCTTCGACCAACGGCATGACGTAGAACAGGAAGCCGTCGGATTCGCCCGAGTCGTAGAGCGGGAGAATATGGGGATGCCGGAGGTTGGCGGTGGTTTCGATTTCCCGGAGGAACCGCTCGGCGCCCAGTGCGGCCGCCAGCTCGGGCCGGAGCACCTTGACCGCCACCCGCCGGCGGTGCCTTACGTCCTGAGCGAGATACACTGTGGCCATCCCGCCGGCGCCGAGTTCCCGCTCAATGGCGTATCGGTCGGCCAGGGCGGTGACCAGCGGCTGGGTGGCGTCGCTCACCGTGCCCCAGCCGGCTTCCGCGCCGCCTTCCGGGCGAACTCCTCGAGCCAGTGCTGCAACACGATGATCCGCACGCCCGCCGACGTCACCGGCTCGGTCACGACCATCCGCCCGAACCGACGGTCCACGTCCCAGGCAACTCCAAAGGTGCGCCCGGTCATCACGTCCTCGGTGGCACCCACGACGAATGGCGGGCCCGGCGTGACGGGCACGGCCCGAACCGCGGTGTTGTCCCCGTTCAGGTAGTAGATCGTCCGGCCGTCACCGGACCAGCGTGCCTGCTGCCCGCCTCCCGAGGATACCTTCCATTGCCCGCCGCCGGCTGCTGACGGGAAACGCCGCACGTGGATTTCCGAGCGCCCGGACTCGAACGACGTGAACGCGGCCCATTGTCCATCAGGCGAGATGCTGGCACCGAATTCGCCCCATTGCGCCGTCAGGTATTCGCGGGCCGGCGCGGCCGCGACCGGGTTGACGATACCGGAGCTTCCGCCACCGACTCTCCCGCCCAGGGTCCGGGCCGACATGTTGTTCGAGAAGACGAGCATTGTGTCCGCAGGCCAATCGGTGGCGTGTTGATCGTCCGGCTCCCGCGGCATTCGGACCGGAGGGGTGCTCCGGTCCACCGGCTGCACGAAGATGTCCTCGGCGTCGGTGTCCGGCCCTTCGGCAGAGAAGGCGAGGCGGGACCCGTCGGGAGACCAGACGGGCGCATGCCCGCCTCCCTCCATGGTGAACCGGGTGAGGGTGCCGGTGCCGAAGCTGTAGATCGCGGTGTGGCGGTTGGTGCCGCGGGTCGAGCCGATCGTCAGCGCAAGGTGGCTGCCATCCGGAGAGAACCGCGCATAGCTCAGCACCTTGGGCGCCAGCGGCAGGGTGTCGATGGTGCCGCGTGGGTCACGCAGCAACATTCGGTGCTCCTCGTCCACCCCGGCCCGGTAGACCAGCATCCCGCTCCGGGTGACCACGAACGGGGCGACTCCACCGTTCGGCTGAAGGTCGAGCAGCACCGGAATCGGGGTTCCTTCCGCGGCGTGGCGCCTCGGGTCGAAGCGGACCGCATAGAGTCCCCCGGCCGTGGACCCGTAGAGGAGGTGGCCCGTGGGCAGGTAGTACGCCTCCGCGGATTCCTCGATCACGGTGAACGCGGTGTCCGCCGCCAGGTCGAAGTACTTGAGCTTCGCGCCGCGTTGGTTGTCGACATAGAGCACGCCGCGGCCGTCCGGCATCAGTCGCGGCTGAGCGGCGTTGCTCGCTTTCGTCAGCAGGCGCAACGTGCCGGCTCGCGAGATGAGTCCGAGGCTCCCACCGGTCTCGAACACGATGCCGCCATCCTCCCCCCAGCTGACCCGGCCCGCCCGGATGGAATCGTCCGGAATGAGAGTCAGCGCGGCACCGCCCGCCACGGGAACTTTCCGCAAGCGGCCTAACGCTTGATACGCGATCCACTCGCCGTCGGGTGCGAACGACGGCGACTCGGCGCCCTGGGTGCCGGACAAGAGGCGGTACTCGCGCTGCCCCGCGTCGCGAAACGCGATCCCTTCATCGGTGGCGAAGGCGAACCGGGTGCCGTCGCCGGAGACCGCGAAGCGGCCCAGGTCAGGGTTGGCGTTCGGCACGTCGAGCGTCAGCTGAACCACCGGCTCGGGGGCCGCGGCGCGCCCCGCCTGCCAGGACCATCCAGCGAACGCCAGGCTCGCGAGCGACACGATCGCCGCCCCGACGACGGCGATCCGCGCCGACGACGTCATGGCGGTGCCGCTCGACGACCGGGTGGCCGGAGCGCCCGTCGTATTCGTGAATCGGGCGTCCACCATAGCCTCGGCGAACGTCTTGGCGTCCGCGAACCGGTCGGCCGGCAGCTTGGCGAGGGCCGTCATCACCGCCGCCTCCACGTGCTCCGGCACCGTGTCGCGGGTGGTTCGGATCGGCGGGGGCCGGTCGGTCAGCACCTTGGCGACGATCGCCTGCACCGTGCTCCCGGTAAACGGCGGGTCACCGGTCAACATCTCGTACAGCACGCAGCCTAACGCATAGACATCGGTCCGGGCGTCGAGAGTTCGCTCTCCCATCGCCTGTTCGGGCGACATGTACTGCGGGGTGCCGAGGGAGAGGCCCGTCTGGGTCATCCGCTGCCCCCCGGCGGACTGCACCGCGAGGGCGATCCCGAAGTCGGCGACCAACGCGTGCCCGCCCTGGAGCAAGATGTTCTCCGGCTTGATGTCCCGGTGGATCACGCGGCGTCCGTGCGCGTAGGCCAGCGCGTCGGCCACCTCCCGGGCGATCCGGAGCGCCTCGGCGATGGGGAGCAGCCGATCGCGGGTGAGCCGGGCGCGCAGGGTTTCGCCGTCCACGAACGGCATCACGTAGAACAGAAACCCACCTGCCTCGCCCGACTCGTGCAACGGCAAGATGTGGGGATGCTGGAGGTTGGCGGTGGTACGGATTTCAGTCAGAAACCGGTCGGCACCGAGGGCGGCGGCGAGGTCGGGGTGGAGCACCTTGATGGCGACGTCGCGGTCGTGCTTCAGGTCGCGGGCGAGGTAGACCGTGGCCATCCCGCCTTGGCCGAGCTCGCGCTCGATCCGGTAACGGTCGGCCAGCGCGATCTTCAGGCGGTCGCTCGGGTCGCTGTTCACCGGTTGGCCGCGTCCACGGCGCGCTTCATCGCCTTCACCCATCCCGGAACCACCCGCACGTAGTAGCCGAGGTTCTCAGTCGGTGTCTGCAGGTAGATGAGGTCCCCCCCCGACATGACGGCATGCGACCACCCCGGCGTATCGGCATAGCGCGAGTCGGTGAAGAGCAGCTCGCGCTTGCCCACCGGCGCACTCGACGCAGGATCGATCGTTACCCGCATCAACGATGACGTTCCTCCAGCCTCGAGGAGGTACGCGAGTTCGGTGGCGGAGCGCCAGCGTGGTTCACGGCCGAGAGCATCTACCTGGTAGCGGCGGTCGAGCGATGGCCACGGTTGAAGCTGGATCCCGGCTGCGCCCTGATTCTGGTACGCGATCCATTTGCGGTCGGGCGAAATCGAGATGAAATAGTTGGAGAGATTCAACGAGTCGACCTTCGGCGGGGTGACGGTTGGATCGATGACCATCGCCACCCCGCCCTTTACGGACACGCCGAGGAGGAGGAAGTTCTCGGCGAGATACGAATTCGGTTCGTTGGCGCGATAATCGCCCGAGATCAGGACGCGGGGCGGTTCGGGCGAATCGAGGCGGCGTAGATAGAGCGTTTCCTTCTCGGGGCTGTCGAACTCCTGCATCCGATAGGCGAGGCGACGGCCGTCCGGACTCCACCCCGGCCCACCGATGAAGAACCCCTGGTCGATGCTCTCGTGCGAGCCGGTCCGAAGGTCGTACAGCCGGAGTTCCTGCTGCTGGATTCCCTCGACGACCGTCCCGAGTCGCTGCCCGTCGGGGCTTGGGGTGAACCGCAGGTGCACGGCTTCGTCCACGAGGAGCGGTACGACCCGCCCGTCGTTCGACCACCGGACCAGCCGTCCCATCTCGGCGTTGATCCCCGGCACGTAGACCAGCGCGCCGGTTCCGGCGATGTCGTAGTGGCCCGCGCCGGAGTAGCTGCTCCGACGCACTCCCGGGACGAGCGCCACCGACCGCCCGATGATGAGCGAGTCGAGATTGTCGAAGCGGGTGGCCGTCAGGGTGCCGTCGAGAGACATATACACCAGGTACTTCCCGTCCACAATGCGGAAGTCCGAGCCGAGGAGCAGCGGCGGGCCGGCACCGGCCGCCGTTTTCGACCGGCGAACGAACCGCTTCTCATTCGGCTGGGCCGGGTCTTTGGCGTAGGCGTGCTTCATCGATCCACCGCCGCAGAGCAACAGGTCGCCACTGCCGATCGGGTGCGGGGAAATACAGAGCGCGATCGGAGCGACGGTTCGCCCAGGCCCCGATTCCGGATCGATCCAGCGGAGCGCCCGGCCGTCGTCGTCGCCAAAGAACACTTGGCCGCTCGCGAGCCAACCACCGCCGAACGGATCCCCGGCGCGCGCCACGGTCGTGACCGGACCGCCCCCCAGGCTCACGATTTTGACTTGGTCGCCGGCCACGAAGGCGACTCGCTTGTCGTCGGGTGAGATCCGGGGTGTCCCGAAGGCCCCGTCGGTGCCCGCGATGGGCCGGACGTCGGGCCCGACCAGGCTCTGGTACCAGAGCTGCGACGACTCGCCGATCCTGGCTTCGTAGAGGATGAACGAGCCGTCGTGCGAGACTGCGAAATTCCGCCGGGTGTCCTCCATCCGGATCGGGGCAGTGGGCGGCAGCCCGACGTCGCGCGGCACCGGGCTCTGGTACATGAACGCCCAAACGGCGCCGCCGCCGAGGGCGACGAGCGCAACCGCGGCGGCGGCCGATCGCCAGGTTGGCCGCGCCCTAGGCACCCCAACGGAACCGGTCTCCACCCCTGCGCCGCGATACCCCGGATTGCTCAGCGCTTCGGCGAACGCCTTGGCACTCTCGAACCGATCGGCGGGGAGTTTCTCGATCGACTTGGCCACGGCCGCCGCCACGTTCGGCGGCACCGACTTGCGCAGCGTGGTCACCACCGGCGCCGGCTCGGCGATGATCTTCATGATGATCTGTTGCGCCGAGCCGCCGAGATGCGGCGGCTGGCCGGCGAGCATCTCGAACAGGACGCTCCCGAGCGAGTACACGTCCGACCGCGCGGTGATCTCCCTCTCCGCCGTCGCCTGCTCGGGCGACATGTAGTGCGGCGTGCCGAGCGACAGCCCCGTCTCGGTCATCCGGCCGCCGGCCGCGGCGCTCACGGCCAGGGCAATGCCGAAGTCGGCCACCATCGGTCGGCCGTTCGCGAGCAGAATGCTCTCGGGCTTGATGTCGCGGTGAATCACGCCTTGGCTGTGGGCGTAATAGAGCGCATCGGCGACCTCGGTGGCGAGCTTCACCGCTTCGTCCACGCCAAGTTGGGTCTCCCGGTTGAGCTTGTCGCGGAGGGTCTCGCCGCTGATGAAGGGCATCACGTAGTACAGGAAGCCGTCGGCGGTGCCCGAATCGAAAAGCGGCAGGATGTGGGGATGCTGGAGGGCCGCGGTGGTGGTGATCTCCTGGACGAACCGGTCGGCGCCGAGCACAGCGGCCAGCTCGGGTTTGAGCACCTTGAGCGCGACCTTGCGCTTGTGCTTCTGATCCTCGGCCAGGTAGACCGTGGCCATCCCGCCGGCGCCGAGTTCTCGCTCGATCCGATACCGATCAGCTAGCGCGGCCGTGAGTCGGTCGGCGGCGCTCACGCGACCGCGGGTCGGACAGCGCTCAAGGGGACCTGGCCTAGGCGGTGGGGGAACGCTCGATTCTCCGCCTGGAACCTACTCCGCGAGGAATGGGGAAGCCAACCAGTTGGATGCCGGCGAGTCGCCCCGCCCCCGCCCCCGTTTGGCGTCCACGTGGCCGCTCCCGACCGGCTTTTTCGCGTAATGGATTAGGGGCTCTCCCTGGGCGGGGAGCCTGGATTCCACATTGGGGCGGATCGGCCGGCGCATAGAGGGCCGCCCAAAGGAGGGACCATGGCCGCGCTTCGTTTGTCGACTCCGGCATTCGCCGTTGCGTTGCTGCTCGCCTCCGCCTGCGGCGGGGGAGGATCAGGTCCCAACCCGCCACCGCCACCACCCCCCACCCCGGGGACCGTCGCCAAGCAGGCAGGCGACAACCAAACCGCCGAGCCCGGCCAGCCAGTCCCCATTCCGCCGGCGGTCAAGGTCACCACCTCCGCCGGGGCGGCGCTGTCCGGAGTCGCCGTGACGTTCGCGGTGGCTTCGGGCGGCGGCAGCCTTACCGGAGGATCCCAAACCACCGGTGCGGACGGGGTGGCAACCGTGGGCAGCTGGACCCTTGGCGACGCCCTGGGGGCCAACACGCTGACGGCTTCGGTCACGGCCACCGGCGTCTCGGGCAATCCGGCCACGTTCACCGCTACGGGCCAGCTAGGACCGTTCAGCCCGACCGCCAACACTAGCCTCACCGGGACCCGGCGGTTCACGACCGTTACGATTCCCGCTGGCGTCACGATCACGATGACGGGCGACTTGACCCTGAACGCCACCGGCGCCGTCACGATCGCCGGGAACATCGTTGGCGACTGCAAGGCCCTCACGATCAACGCCGAGGGGGCGCTGACGGTGTCCGGCAATCTCAACACTGGATGCCCCGGCGCCGTTCCCGCCACCGGCCCGCCGGCGATGACGTTGGTGGGGAAGGGCGGTTGGACGCTGGAGGGGCCGGGCGGATTCACCGCGCCCGGCGACGTCACGATCACCGATGACCCGACCGCGACCGACGCGGATTTCGCTCCCTCGCCGGGAGCCGCCGGATTGCGGGCGCGAAGCTCGGCGGCCGCCACCCCGTGCGTCTATTCCGGGTTCACCGGAACCCCCATCCCGGCGACCATGCCGCCTAACGACGTGGCAGGGAGCCCCAACGGGGTCAAGGGCGGCGACGGCTCGCTCTGGACGCTCCGCTGCAAGGGTGGTCCTGACATCGTCGTCGGGTCGCTCTCGTTGACCGGCCAGAACGGCGGGAAGGGCGGCGACGGAAGCCACAGCCACGCGACCGCGGCGGTCTCGCGGGGCGGGAACGGCGGGAAAGGTGGCACCGTCAAGATTCAAGCGTTCCGCAACATCACCATCGGGGGCGGCCTCATTCGGACCGGAAATGGCGGTGCCGGCGGCAATGCCGAGGCGACCGGCACCGGCGGGGGCGGCAACGTGGGCGCGAGCGCCGACGCCACCGGGGGGGCTGGCGCAACGCCTGGCCTTTTCGGAGCGACCGCGAAGACCGGGGCGATCAGCTTCACCGGGGCGCTCACTCTCCAAATCGGAAATGCCGGACGAGGCGGCAACGCCACCGCAAAGGGAGCGGATGGCCACGATGCACCCCCCTGTCCAGCGGCGGTTGGCGGCCCAGCCATCGCCACCGCGGGCGATGGTGGAAGCACTCCGGACAAAGCGCTCGAATCGGCCGGGGCGGTGACCGGAGCCGGGAACGTGACGGTCACCGGCGGCACGCCGGGCGAAGGCGGAGCGGCCGTGGCCACCGCCGGTAAAGGCGGGGCGGGGGCTCAACCGTGCAAGCCCGGCGCGATCGGCGGTGCGCCCACGGCGAAGGGCGGCAAGGGTGGGGATGCCGATCTCAAGAACGTGGCCGGGATTCGGATCGCCAACGGTGCCAACGGCGGACGCATGGAGGTGAAGGACGGTAAGGGCGGACAGGGTTGGAACGATTGTATCCTGCCGGTGTTCGAGGAAGGCGGCGTTGGGGGGAAGGGTGGCTCGATCGCAGGGTCCAACGGCGCTCGGGGCACCGGACTGGCCAATGGCGTTCCGGGCTCGGCCACGTTCACGACCGTGGCCAACGCGGGGAACGGCGGCGATGGATTACCTCCTGGAGCGGGCGGGGCGCCGGGCGGCAACGGCGTGATCCTGATCGGCGGCGTCGTAGCCACCATCGTCGATCCGTCGTTCCAGCCCGGGAACCCGGGGAACCCCTGCCCGAGCTTCACGATGGCGGTGAGCCCGCCGAGTCAGACCGCCGTGCAAGGTGCCACCATTACCGTCAGGGTGACCATCATCCGGGTGGGTGGCTTCACGGGCCCGGTCGCGATCGAGGTCAAGGATCCAGGGGGCGCCGTTCGCGGCGCCGGCACGATCCCGACAGGGAGCACGCAGGTGGACGTCAGCGTCACGATCCCGGCCAACGAGACCCTCGGCGGCCGAAACTACTCGGTCATGGGCACCGGAACCGGGGTTCCGATTCAAACCGAGATCCTTGCCCTGACCATCCTGGCGCCAAGCTCGATCGCCATCGTGAGCGCGACTCCGAATACCCCAACGGTGACGCAGGGGGGAACCGGGTCGGTGGCATTCCAAATCGCCCGGAACAGTTTCACCGGGAACGTCGCGGTGATCTTGAAGGACGAAGGCGGGAATACCCGGGGGAGCACCACGGTTCCGGGGCCCGGGGGAACCAACGGGAGCTTGATTTACAACGTACCGTCGAACGAGCCGACGGGACCCCGCACCTGGGTCCTGATGGCCATGGGCAGCGGCGTCGCCGATGCCTCGCTGAACTATCCGATCGTCGTGAGCCCACCCGCGGCCCCGGCCACGGTCGATGTCGATCTCAACACCATGCCTCACACCGGCAACGTAGTGCCGTTCGGGACGCACACGCTCAATTTGACGGTGTCCAACCAGCTGCGAGGCACGATCCAGATCGTGACGGTCTTCACCAGTGGGAATCACTTCTGGTCGAACATCGGCTCGGCTGGCCTGCGAGTCGGGTCGGGCAACGGCAATGGGTTTCGAGCCCTGCTCAATACCGCCATGGTCGATGGCACGCCGTACGTCATTGCCGGATACGGCTACTGTCTCCGCAACGGGACGGGGTTGGACACGATGAATCCGGTGGTCATCAATCAGCGGGATACCGGCGGCAACATCATCAATACCACCAGCGTGACCTCGCTGCCGAACGGCAACGCCGGCCCGCTCTGTCAGTGGGCCACCATCCTGCCGAACGCAACGAGCATCGAGATCCTCGCCCCGGTCGGGGCAGGACGGTTCATCGATTCAGGGAGCTGGCAGCTGTGGCGATGAGCGCTTGAACGGATTGCGGAACCGCGGGTCGGCTAGCACGGTGGAGTCGGTCAGGGTGGCTAGGAAGGCCGCGATGGCCAGCTGGTCCTCGTCCGAAAGGCCGAGGTCGAGTTGGCCACCGTGCTCGCCTCGGAGTCGAGGATCGAGCGCCGGCCCCGGCTGAACGAACCGGTTGTAGTAGGCCGCGACTTGCAGCAAGGAGTTGAGTCGTCCCTCGTGCATGTAGGGCGGGGTCAGCGCCACGTTCTTGAGCGACGGGGCCTTGAAGATTCGGGTCTCGCCCAGGTCCATGCCGTTGCTCATCGCCGCCGCGCTCAAGGAAAACGTGGGCGGGAGGTGACACGAAGCGCACCCTGCTCCGCCCTCCGCCCGGGTCCGCATGAAGATTCGCCGGCCACGATTTTCCTCGGCGGTGAAGTTGGGGAGATCCGCCAACAGACTGCGGTCCCGCCGCGCCGAGTCGTAGATGGCCGCGTACCCGCGGTCCCACTTGCTGTCCGTGGAGACTATGCTCCGGACGAACTGGGCGACGGCGTTCCGGAGTCGGTCGGCGGTGACGCTCGAGTCGCCGAACGCCAGCGCGAAGAGGGGCGGGTACCAGGCCACTCGCCCGAGCTTTCGGACCAAGGAGTCGACTCCTCCTCGGGAGTCATCGAAGCCGAACTCGATGGCGTTGGTGATAACGTCCCCTGCTTGAGCCTCGAGGGTCGGCGCCCGCCGATCCCAGAAGAACCCCGGCCCGCTGTAATAGCGAGCGTTGGCGAGGCGCATCGAGTGGCGAGTCGTTCGTTGCTTCCGGTCGTGCCCGAGGCTGAACCGCGCGGTGTCGCCGAAACCCAGCTGGGGCAGATGGCACGATCCACAGGAAAGCGAGTCGTTGATGCTGAGGCGGGCGTCGAAGAACAGGACCCGCCCGAGCGTGGCGCCGGCGTCCGTGACCGGAGCGCGGCGACTGTTGTCGAGCGCCGCAACCGCCGGGTCGCGATAATGCGCCGGCAACTCAAACACCGCGTAGTTGTCGAGCCGGGTCAGGTCGATGGTAAGGGAATCGGTGACCGCCGAGCCAGCCGATCGCGACCCGATCGAGGCGGGACAGGCTGCGACCGCGAGGACGAAGGTGGCCGCGGCGAGCGGGCGGACGCGGGTGGAAAGGGGGCGCATCGGACCCCTGGCTTAGCCCCAGTCTAACGTAGGCTCGGCGACGGGACGGTGGCAACCCGGTCAGGTCCCCCTCAGCCGCCGCCGCGGGCGCCGCCGGGGAGAGGGGCTGCGCCGCCGCCGCCGCTTCGAGCAGCACTCGGGCCGTCGCGCTGTCCAGGTCGACCAACGGTCCGACCGAATCGAGCGGGGCGCCGTCATCCGGCCGATATCGGGGTCCGACGATTCGGCTCGGGGCGTTGTTGGGTAGCGCACCAAGGAGGGTTTTCGAGAACACGGCGGCCGCAAGCCACGACCCGGCGGCGGACGGGTGGCGGCCATCCTCGTGATAGAGCTCAACCGCGGGCGCCGTCGCTCGGATCAGGTCCCAGGCGGCGCCGACCGGCACCACCACGGCACCGAGTTCCTTGCCGATGCTCTGGTACGCTCGGTCGAGGGCGGCCTGGTCGGCGGGGCTATCCTTGGCCGACCAGGTGTGGTAGAGCACGGTCTTGGCGCCGGCCAAGCGGATCTCCCGGTCGAAGAGGCGGACTGCCCGGTGGAATTGGTCCGGCCGGTTGACGACCGGTCTCCCGTCCACTTGGGCCCAACCCAGCATGCTCTGCTCTTGGAGCACGACGTAATCCCATCCCTTGCGGTGGATTCGCTCCAGGGCCGCCCCCGAACCCCAATGCTGTTGCAGGGTGGCGCCACCCACGGCCACCAACTCGGTCTCGACGAGCCGTCCCGGCGTCGCGGCGCGAGCGAAGTCCTCCAGGATGCCGGGGAGATTGTTGAAGTAGGTGTAGCTGTTGCCGATGAACAGGATCCGAACCGGGCGGGTGGCATTCGGGGCCTGCGCGGTGGCGCCGGCCGCCGGGGTCGCCGCCAACGCGGCGGCCAGCGCCAGGGCTTTCCAAGTCGTCATCGGGGGCCAAGGTAACGCGTGAACCATTGCACCAGCGCCTCATTTTGGGCCATCCGCCCGGCGACCGGGCCGATCGCGCTGCCAATGTGACTGCTGTTAGGCAGCCGGAGGATCTCGGTCGCGACCCCATTCGTCTTCAAGACCCGATGATACTGCTCCGCCTCGACGGGATGGCAGCGCATGTCGGCCTCACCGACCACGAAGAGAACCGGCGTCTTGCAGCTGGAAGCGTACGTGAGCGGCGAGCGTTCCCGGTAGACCTCAGGGATCTCGTTCGGCCTCCCACCCAGCTCGGTCGCGATCCACCACCCGGCGTCCATCTCACCGAACGCCCTCGCGAAATTCGTGACCGGGTTTTCCGCCACTGCCGCCTTGAAGCGATTCGAGGTGCCAACCAACCAGCAGGTGGCGAAGCCACCATGAGACAAACCGCAGACGCCAAGCCGCTCGCGGTCGGCGATCCCGAGCTTGATCGCCTCGTCGAGGGTGGCATGATGATCGAGCGAGCCGGCCGTGCCCCACCGGCCGACGATCCGTTGGGAGAACTCGCTCCCGTACCCCGCTGAGCCGCGGAAGTTGCCGAAGACGACGGCGAACCCCGCCCCGACGAGAGCCTGGAAGTCGATCACGTAGGTGCTGCCGAACGCGCCGTAGGGCCCGCCGTGAATGGCGAGGATCGTTGGCCAGGGCCCCGTTCCGGTCGGGATCATGGCCCACGCGTCCGTCGCGAGGCCGTCGGGCGCGGTGACCCGCAGCGTCCGGACCTCGGGGCGAGCGATCGTGGCGAGCACGTCGCGATTGAGCGCGGTGATCGCCGTCGCGCCGAGCCTCAGCTCTGGGGGATCGCCGAACGAGGTCGCCCGGTAGAGCACCCCGCTTTCGGGCGCGAAATCGACGAAATACGCCGAGTGCTCCCGCTCGACCGCGAGTTCGACGGATTCCGGGCCGGAGAGTTTGATCCGATAGACGACCACGTCGCCGCCCCGCTGGCCGCTGAGGTACGCGGCGTCCCGGTCGATCGCGATCCGGGTCGTCGTCATCTCGGGATACACCGGGAGGTCCGATTGGATCAGGGAGCCAACGCCGGCCAGGAGATTGTTCGTCCGGCACACCGGCTCGCCGCCGGAGACGTCCACCACCCAGAGGTCCGACTTCCGGGTCGCGAAGAACCCCGTCAGCGCGGGACCGCCAACGAACGCGATGCGGGTACCGTCGTCGCACCAGCGGTAGCTGAACACGCCGCCCCACGCCCCGACGACGGCGCGGGACGGCCCTCGTTCCACGTCGAGCAGGTGAAGCTCCGGGAGGAAGCTCCACTCGCGGTCCGGCGGGAAGGACACCAGATAGGCGAGCATCCGTCCGTCAGGCGACCACTGCGGTTCGCTGTGCATCGATCGATCGCTCGTCAGCTGTCGAGCCGAGCCGCTCTCGATGTCGACGACGTGGATGTCGGTCACCACGTCGTCCAGGTACCCGAGCCCATCGAACCGATAAGTCACCCGATCGAGGCGGTAGGGGAGCGAGGGATCTCGTCGGCGAGCAGGACCGGCGGCGAACGCGATGGAGCGACCGTCGGGGGACCAGGCGGCGCGACCGGCAACCCCTTGGGGAAGCTTGGTGAGCGGTCGGGCTGGTCCACCTTCCACCGGCACCAAGTAGAGCTGGCGTTTCCAGTCCACCTCAGTGAGAACGGCGAGCCATTTCCCGTCGGGGGAGGGACTCGGCGCGCTCAGGTCGGCGAGCTCCCTGCCGACCTGGCGGGTGCCCGACCCGTCGTGGTTGAATACCCACAGGGTGTGCCGCTCGACCGAGGCATCGTCGATCGCCGCGACCGAGTAATATCCGATTCGACCATTGCGAAAGAATCCGGCATCGCGGACGAAACGCAGACGCCGAGCGTCAGTGGGATGAAAGGGCCGCCGGACTGATGGCTGCCCCGGGATCATCGGGGAGCGGTCGGCGGTGGTCAGCGCGCCCGTCGCGAGAGCGCTCGCGAGGAATTCCCGTCGTTCCATCTCAGCTGGTTCCTGACAAGGGGTGGTGGATCATCAAGTCCGACTCTTCGTCCTCGTGCTGATGATCGGCGCGAGGGGCAGGGAGTTCAGGTCGACGACCTTGCGGTCCTTGATCACCATGTTGATCCGTCGATAGTTGCGAGCGCTCTCGAGGGGATTGGCGTCGAGAATCACTACGTCGGCGAGCTTGCCCTTCTCCAGGGTGCCGATCAGGGCATCGAGCTTGTAGGCCTTGGCGATGTTGCTGGTGGCCGACTTGAGAAGCTCCATCGGCGCCATCCCCAGCTCCTCGAGCCCGATCATGGCGTTGACGTGGGATTCACCCAGCTTGACTCGCGGATCCACGGTATCGGCTGCCACCGTGGGTGCTTCCAGGATCGTAACGGGATTCTCGATCCCGGCGTCGGTCGAGATCAGCAGCCGGACCCCGGCCTTGATCATGTTGCGCTGGTTGGTCTTCGCCACTTTGAGATAGGGGGTGAGAACGCCCTCCGCCGCGTGCTTCTGCTGGGCCTCCAGGTGTCGCTGGGTAACCGAGAGGGCACCCCAGGCGAGGTTGACGCCCCCCTGGGTCCGGGGCCGCGAGCCGAGCCGGGTGTTGGGGCTGGCCCAGGCGGTCTTGGCCGCCCCGCTCGCGACCTCTACCACTCGGAGCGACCAGGGGCGCGGGTGCCGCTCCAGGAGAGTCTGGGGTGCGCCCCCCTGGCCGGGCTCGGCCACCAGCGCGATCCGCTTTCCGTCCGGCGACCACACCGGCGAGCTCACCCGGTCGGTGTTAGGCGCGAGCCAGCGCGTTGTGGTCAAAACAGTTGATGCTGCGTTGATTGACCGGTGTAGCTTGTCAGAGCAGCCGGCCCAGGGTTGAAAACCAAGGTTTTTTCCCAACTTGTACCGGGGCGACCGAACCGCTAGCGTGGTGGAGCCAGGTCCCTCACCAGGGCAACGCGGTGGCCCTTGGCGACAAGTCCCTCGGGCGCACCAAGTTTAGCACCACCGAGTCACCTGGTCCTCAACCAGGACGGGCGCACATGTCGCCACGGCGGGCGGTACTCTTCGGGCTTGTCTTCCTGGCTGGCGGCGCGGTTCGCGTGGCTGGACAGGTGTCGATGGCGCCGGTCGGCACGGTTCCTCATCCGAAAGTCCGGTGGGCCAGCTCGACTGGCAACACCGTCACGTTCGACATCACCAATCTCAGCTCGACCAACGACTACTCCTACACGAGAACGTGTACTGGGACCGGCAATGTCACGATCACCGGGACCTGCCCGATCGTTGGCCTCGTCGCCGCCGGAACCACCAAGACCGTGACGGTCACGTTTTCCGTCGGCGCGGCCGGGACCGGGAATGTGCAACTCGCCGTCGCCGAGGCTCCGAGCACGCCTGGCGGCGGGAGCGCCTCCGGGGCGTGGATCATCACGACGGTCAACTCCGCCGCAACGGTCGCCCCGAACGGGACCACCGTCCAGGTCGCGCCGAACCGCACCGGGCTGACGCAGCCGTTCACGATCAGTAACACCTCCCGGGGCGCGGGGACCTTCTCCCTGGCCTCGGTGTGTTCCGGAACGGGCGTGTCGACCTGCTCGGTGAGCCCCGCGACCCTCACCCTCGACTCCGCCGGCGTGGCGGGCGCCAGCGGCTCGGCGACCATCACCCATAACAGCGCGGCACCGCCGAACCACACCGGATCGGTGGGTGTCTCCGCGTCCTTCAACGGCACCAGCTACGGCTCTGCCTCGGTGACCGTGCACGTGATCGGGGCGCAAGTGACTCCGGACGGTCAGGCCTTTTCGACGACGACCAGTCAGACGGGCGTCACCGTCAACTTCAACGTCAACAACCAGGGCCCGAGTACCGCCACGCTGAGCCTATCCCTTCCGACCTGCACCGGCGTGTCGACCTGTCGGTTCTCGAGCGGGGCGACGACCACGACCGTTCCAGTGGGGGCTGGCGCGACGTCGGTGGTGCCGGTGCTCTTCAACACCGGCGCCAGCGCGACCACGGGCACCGTGGCTCTTCGGGCCAGCTTCAACAGCGTGACTCTCGACGACGGGACCTTCAACGTCACCGTCACGGCCCCGCCCATGGCGACGGTGACGGCCACCGGCTCCCTGCCCAACGTGGTCGCTCCGGGCGCCGCGGCCACGCAGACCTTCTCGGTCAGGAACGACGGGACGACCGCCGCGTTTACCTTCTCGCACGACTGCGCGACGATGTCGCCCGCGGCGGCCACCGGCTGTTCGGTCACCTCTCCGACCCAACCCACGACCATCAACGGTGGCGCGACGACCACGGTGACCGTGAGCTTCACCGGCAGCACGACGAAGGGAATTCAAGGGACCCTGACGCTCCAGGCATTGGTCAGCTCCGTCCTCGCCGGCAGTGGAGGCGCCGTCATCGCCATTCCAAACGCGACCGCCACCAACCCGGGGGCCGTGACGTTGAATACCGGCGCGGCGGGGTCAGCTTCGTACTCGGTGACCAACACCGGGACCACTTCGGTCGCCTTCTCTCTGACCTCTCTGTGTGGGGGGCAGGCTACCGGGTGTGGGAACCCGTCGCCGTCCTCGGTGACGCTCGCCGCTGGCGCGACCACGGTCTCGCCGGTGACGGTCGGGTACGCCGCTTCGGGTACGCCTGGTAGTGGCACGGTGACGCTCCAGGTGCGATATCCCAACGAAACCGGGGCGATTCTCGGCACGGGGGTCCAGAATGTTACCGTGCAATCCGGTCCCGTCGCCATGGTCGTCGACGTCAACGCCGCCGCGGTCGACTCGGTGCTGGTGCGGAGTCAGTGTGTGGCGGTGGCCGTGGGGCCAGGGGCGGCGACGGAGTGCGGCGACCTCCGCCTGATCCACCCGCTCCCCACCGTGCGGACGATGAGCGCATCCCGGACGCCGATGCTGGTGTACAACAGCGCCCACGCGAATACCTGGATCAACCTACCGACGGACCTCACGCTGCCAGTCAACGGTCCCATTCCGACGACCGTGACCGCGGTTCTCAAGATCAACAACGTCCAGGTCGGGGCGACCCATTCGTGGACGGGGAGCCAGTGGTCGGCCGGAAGCACTCGGCGGGTGACGCTCGGTTTCAACGCGGCGTCGGGCGCCGGGCTTGGGCAAGGCATCTACCCGTACGTCTTGGAAGTCACCAACACCTTCGCGGGCGGTGCGACCGTGGTGGCCACGCGCGCCGGGAAGTTGGTCGTGGTCGATCGGCGGCTGACACCGTTCGGGGCGGGGTGGTGGCTCGCGGGCCTGGAAACGCTGACCCTCACCGGGGCGCCCCAGGTCCTCACCTGGTACGGGGGCGACGGCAGCGCGATGGAGTATCGGCTCCGAGCCGGAACCACGGCGCCCAATCGAATCTGGGACGGCCCGGTGCTCACCCATCCGAACGAAATCCGAGAGACGGTCAACGCCGGCCAGACCGAGTACGTCCGTCGCCTCCCTGATAGCGTCCGGGTGGACTTCAACGCCACCGGTCAGCACGTCCGAACCAGGAACCGCCTCGGTCACGTCACCGCCTTCGGGTACACCTCGGGCCGGCTGACCTCGATCACGCTGCCCACCAACACCGCCGCGGCGCTGGTGTACACCCTCACCTATGACGCCAGCAACGTCTTGAACGCCGTGCTGGCGCCGGGCGCGAGCGGGACCCGGACGGTCAACATCGCCAGCGACGGGTCGAGACGGGTCACCTCCATCACCGATCCAGGTGGAACTCGAGTGATCGGGTTTGGGTACACCGGGGGCGATCTCCGGGTTTCAAGCCGCACCGATGCCCGCACTGCCGTGACGAGCTTCACGTACGACGGCGTCAACAAGATCGCCACCGCGGTGATGCCCCTGAGCATTGTGCGGACCATCAGCAGCCTCCCCCTCACGGGCGCGAACGGGTCGGGCGGGTTGCAGGATCCCGCCGCCGTTCGCTACTACGTCAGCGGCCCGGGAACCAACAGCATCGCCTTCTACGTGAATCGGTACGGCGCTCCCGATCGGATCGTCAACGCGTTGGGCCAGCAGACCACGCTGACGAGGGCGCAGACGGGCTATCCTGGGCTCGTCACCGGCATGATTACGACGAGTGGGCAGCAGATCGCCGCGAGCTACGACGGCCAAGGCCGGTTGGCGAGCGTGATCGACAACTCGTGGCAGAACTCCACCACCTCGTACAGCTACGGCGCCTTTGATCAAGTGTCCCAAATCAACGCGCCCGGCGGGGTCACCACGACGATCACCCTCGACGCTGCAACCGGCAATCGGGTTAGCCAGGTGGACAACCGCGGCGCGGGCAGCCAGATCACCTTCGGCTACGACCCGACCACCAAGTTGCTCACCTCGGTCGGCGGTCCTGGGGCGTACGGCGAGACCTTTCGGATCGATCCCGAGGGGCAACGTCGATCGCGTCACCACCGCCATCGGCTTCGTCACCAACGTCACCAACAACGGGATCGGGCTCCCCACCCTGGTGTCGAGCCCGATCGACGCGGCGCAGACCCAGCAACAGACGACCAGCTACAGCTACGACGGCTTCAACCGGGTCACGGGATCGACCTCGAGCGGCCCGGGTCAGACCGTCATCACGACCCACGGGTACGATGCCGAGCACAACAAGACGATCACCACGACGCCGCACGGGCCGATCGCCTGGGGCTATGACCTGGCGGGGCGGCAGACCTCCGAGACGATCGCCGGCACGACGGAGAACCGCACTTTCGACCCGGCGAGCAACGTGACCCAAGTCGTCACCCGTCGCGGCCATACCATCACCATGGGGTACGATGCCCTGAATCGGATCACCCGCCGAAGTTACCCAGCGGTGGTCTACGGTACTCGCAGCGATGGCATCTGGCGACACCCGACCGTCAGTGGCTACACGGTGCCGGCCGGCAACGAGACCTTTGGGTACAACGCCGGTGGGCAGATGACCTCGGCCAACAACGCCGACGCGCAGGTGAGTCGGAGCTACAATGCCAGCGGGATGCTGCTCGCCGAGACGCTGTCGATTCGGACGCTCGCGGGCGGGTTCGGCCCCCATATCTACACCACGTCCTACGGTTACGACGTGGCCAAGCGCCTCACCGCCATCACGGTGCCAAGCCAGTTTGCTCACGTCACCTCGCAAGTGGGCTACTCGTACACCACCTGGGGGGCGCTCAACACGGTCACCGACGTCGCCAACAACGTGTTCGGCTACAGCTATTCGCCGCAGGGTCAAGCGAGTGGCCTGAGCCGACCGGGAGCCATCAACGAGACGTGGGGGTTCGATGCCGATGGGCGGCTCACCGCCAATGGCCTGACCACGACGACGACGGGCCAGTTCCCCGACTTCGGCGCGGCCCAGCTGCGCAACACGACCTTCACCCTCGATGCCCGCGGCAAGGTGCTCTCCAGCAGCGATCCGACGAACTACGCCGACGCCCAGACGGCGACCTACTCCGGGTTGGGCCATGCATTGACCTCGAACGTGACGCAGCAGGGGGTGACGTCGAATGGCGGGGTGCTGGTGATGGGGTCCATCGAGCAGTACACGGTCGATGTCATGGGCAACGTCCTGACGGGCTCCGGGGCCATCAGCATGCAGCTCAATGGCGCGGTGGCGCCCGGGGGGTCCAACTGGAGCTACAGCCGGACCTACAATAGTCAGGGCCAGATGACGGGGGAGCTCAGCGCGGGGTCCCGAGTGTTCGAGTACGACGGCGCGGGGAGCGACCAATGGCAGAAGCTGGTGGGCGGCGGGCCCGCCTCGCCGTCGGAGCACCGGGCGCTGCGCTACGGGGCGGATGGCCGGCTGCGCCGGGCGGAACTGGGGTGGGTGGCCCAAACCGGTGTCTTCCCGGCGGCCCCCTGGAAGGAGAGCGTCGAGGACTATGCCTACGACGCCCTGGGGCGCCGTGTCCTGGTGGCCAAGACGACCCTCTGTGTGCTGGGCGTGGGCGACGAAGCGACGGCCTGCGCGGCGTCGACCGCGGTGCGGCGGACGGTGTGGGACGGCACTCAGGAGCTGGCTGAAATCCAGATGCCGAACGACGCCACCTACCGCGAGAACGACACCGGGCCGGTCGCGGTGACCGCGACGACCAGCTCCGACCGGAACCGGTACTACGGGCGGGTGGTCTACGCCCACGGCCCCGCGGTGGACCAGCCGCTGAGCGTGACC
>Ga0187892_10001721_pt1 | contig 48030 bp, 29 predicted proteins | sample MA1701073metaG_FD_139345 | JGI IMG/M metagenome (GOLD analysis project Ga0187892, IMG submission 139345) | Bio-ooze microbial communities from a basaltic lava cave in the Kipuka Kanohina Cave System on the Island of Hawaii, USA - MA170107-3 metaG ...
GGCAACAGTAACTTCTGCTCCGGATCGTAGCTCAGGTAGATTCTGCTCATAGCCCTCACTATAATCCGTCTGGCTTTTCTTTGAACACGAATCTTTAAACATTATTCCGACAGACTCCTAGTATCTTCCTTCTCGCGGCTTCTCCGCTCTCTTCTTCTCATGATCTTGCCGCGGTTCCCCGTCACATTCCAGGGCCAGAGTTGTCACCAGGGCCGGAGCAATCTTCGGCAAGCCCGTCATGCGAACTTTCCAGTCGTTCTGCTCAAACTCAACCGGCTGACTAGTCGCGAGGATCCTTACAGAATTGACCTTGTTCAGCAGGTTACCCAAAACCACCGTCTCGCCCGGCCAGTAGTGGACGTGCATGAACAACGTATTTCCCTTGCGGGAAAAGCTGGCAAAACGCGAGCGGGAAGGCTGACAGCGGTCCGCGCCATGAAATGATTCTCCATTGCCACGCGTCCATTGGCCGACTTCTGAAAGAATGCGTACTGACTCAATCGGGATCGAGCCATCGCCGGTCGGTCCGATATTCAGAAGGTAGTTCCCACCGTCGTGGGCACAGGTAATGATGTTTCGGATCACTGTCTTCGGCGACTTCCAGCCGTTATCGGAGATGTGGTACCCCCCAACTGTCGTTAAGAGTCATGCACGATTCCCACGGACGCTCGGCAGAGGCCACAATGCGCTGCTCGGGAGTGTCGAAGTCCTCGGGAATTCGTGAGCGGTTGTTGATGATCACATCAGGTTGAAGCTTTCTTACCATCCGATTCATCTTTTCCGATTCCCAGCCAGCCGCATCGAGCGGCCACGGCACGTCGTACCAAAGCACATCGACTTTGCCATAGTTTGACATCAACTCACTCACCTGACCGTGAATGTAATCGACAAAACGCCGGCGCGCGAATTCATCAGTCAGGCAACGAGCTCCGTCAGGATGGTGCCAGTCCATCAGGGAATAGTAGAACCCGAAACGCAATCCTTCTGCGCGAGCCGCGTCTACGAACTCCTGGACGAGATCTCGCCCGGCCACCTGCTTCGGCGCGCAATAATCCGTCAGTTTTGAATTGAAGAGACAGAAACCTTCATGGTGTTTGCTCGTCATCACCATGTATTTCATCCCGGCCTGCTTGGCTAATCGAGCCCACGCACGCGCCGCGTTTGGTTTTGGTCTGAACTGCTGGGCCAGCGGCTCATACTCTTTGACGGGAATGCCTTCCATTTCCATGACCCACTCGTGACGACCGACGACACTGTACAGGCCCCAATGAATGAACATGCCGAACTTTGCATCATGCCACCACTTCATTCGCCGGTTCCGATCGGCGATGGTCGATGTGGTAGGAGCCGACTCTGCCGGAGGTTGCTGTTGTTGTGCCATCAATCCAACCCGGGGCGCGGCCGCGATAGCGCCAGCTGCCGCCCCCATGCTAATCAAATAATCGCGTCTATTCATTTTTGTAGTCCGTCCTTTGTCTGTTGAGAATCTTGCGAGGCTTGGCATCACACCGACGCGTGAACGTTATGACTCCCCTGGGTTTGTGAAACCAAACCACTCAACTAATGAAGATTCAAACCTTGACCGTTGATTCCAGAATGAAATCAATCGCGCTTGGGATATTCGGATTCCAGCCCAGATTCGTGCTCGAGCTTTTCAATCTTTTGTCCTTCCGGGCTCTCGGCGGCGAGTCGGGCGGCCGCCGTGCCACGGCGACCCAATAGAAACATGACGATGCCAAACGCGAGCATTAACAATCCCCACCTAAGATTGACGTTGATTCCCAGCGAGCGCGAGTAGATCGTCTCATCGCTCACCAAGCCGAAACCCGCCAGCAATAAACCGAGAATCGCGAACATCAAACCGATTGGTAAACGAATATCAAGTCCCATGATTCATGCTCCATGTCCGACACACTTTAGTTTGTCGTTGAGCCACGCCTCCGACACCCCAAAACATCTGCGCAACTCTGTGAAGCGCGTTTGCCGAAGTTGAGCGATCCACTTAACCAAGCTTCCCCACGTTGCCCGACGACAAACTAAAGTGTGTCGGACAATCACCAAAAAACTATGTTCAGCACTAACGCTGCGGCCAGAACAATGACGGCCAAAACCGTTGGCCGTTTGTACCAGGCCACTCGATCCTCCCTGGGCCTTTCCGTCAGCGAGTAGACCAGTCCAACCAGTTCTTTGTCAGCTCGGGGCTTGGTTATCAGGCTCACTACGATGGTCACTACAAAACAAGTGGTCCACGCAAAGATCGCTGTCCAAAAATTCTGCGCCATCTCGCTCGTGTAAATATGCTTGAGACCAAACCAACCACCCTTAATCCCCACAGTTGCGTGGTGTGGCAGAGTCAGACCGTGATGAATCGCCGCCGCCAGCGTGCCCGCAACAAGACCAAAGAAAGCCCCGTGACCAGTTGCCCGTTTCCAAAACATGCCAAGTAAGAACGTCGCGAACAAAGGCGCATTCACAAACGCGAACACCAATTGGAGCATGTCCATGATGTTGTTGAACCTCGTCGCCACATAGGCTGCCACCACGGAAATGGCGATCCCGAAGACGGTCGCCATTCGGCCCATCCACAGATAGTGTGAATCACTTGCGCCTCGCTTGATGTAAGACTGGTAGATGTCGTAGGTCCAAACCGTATTAAATGCGGTTACGTTCCCTGCCATGCCCGACATGAAACTGGCGAGCAACGCTGTCAACCCGACTCCCAGGATTCCGGTCGGGAAGTAGTGGCCTAACATCATCGGGATGACCATGTCGTAGTTGAATGTGCCGTCAATCTTTTTTGGCAGAGCGAATCCACTTGCGCCGGATTGATGGGTCAAAGCGATCGCGATCATTCCAGGCAGTATCACCAGGAATGGAAAGAGCATCTTCGGTACCGCCGCGATTAACGGAGTGCGCCGCGCAGCTGACATCGAGTTGGCGGCCATCGCGCGTTGTACCACGAGGAAATCGGTACACCAGTAGCCGAAGGAAAGGACAAAGCCCAAACCCATGGCTAGTCCAAACCACTCGACACCCATCGGATTCTGATCGGTTGAAGTCATAAACTGCCACGAGTGACTCCAGGCGCCTTCCGGATATCCCGCAGAAGTTGCAACTCCATTCAAACGAGCAACCAGACCGGACCAGCCTCCGACATCCTTCAACCCGAGTAACACTAATGGTGCGAAACCAAAGACGATGAGAAAGAACTGAAGGACCTCGTTATAAATCGCAGAGGTCAAACCACCGAGGAAGATGTAGATCAAGACGATGACGGCCGCGACCATTACGCTAAAGGTAAAACTCCAACCCAGCAGCACGCCGAGCAGCAGGCCCATCGCGTAGAGCGAGATGCCTGACGAGAACACCGTCATCGCCGCAAAGGTGATGGCATTGAAACCTCGCGTCTTCTCGTCGAACCTTAGTTTCAAATACTCCGGCACGGACCGCGCGCGCGAACCGTAGTAGAAAGGCATCATGAAGACGCCGACAAAAGCCATCGCCGGAATGGCTCCTATCCAATAGAAGTGACTCGTGGCGATGCCGTACTTCGCGCCTGAGGCGGCCATGCCAATCACTTCCTGAGCACCAAGATTCGCGGATAAGAAAGCAAGACCAGTCACCCAGGCGGGAAGTGAACGGCCCGACTGGAAAAAATCCGTGCTGGTTTTCATGTAGCTCTTCAGCGCGAAGCCAATGCCCAGCACGAAGGCGAAGTAAACCAGCATGATGATCCAGTCGATTATGGTTAGGTTCATGATCGGGGTGTTGTCCTTAATGTTTGATCACACGATCCACGAAACGACACGAAGTCGCACGAAGCGTTTCGTGTTGCTTGGTGTGGTTTCGTGGATCGTATTCACAGTCAGAACCATCACGAACTTATACACAGACCAGAAGTCGCGCCGAATGGCCCGGCACTTCGGAAACAAAGTCTCCGGTGTGCCTTCCCAGGTTCTCTCCGCTCCAGAAATCAGTGATTCTTCTCGCTCGCGACAGATGAACCGAAATCTGTTGGGGGGGGTTTTCCCAATTGAACAGACAAAATATCTCCTGACCGGAGGTTCGGATCGTGCCGACTCGAAGCGCATCATCAGCGAAGCGCGCAGCTTTGCCGGTCGGCGGCTGCAGCTTGCGCAACATCGCCAAGCGCTCCGCGCTGATCTTCGTCAGATCATCGCCCGAAAGGATCATTCCTCCCGTCGCGTAAATCGCGGTGGCGTGGAAACGAAACTCGTTTTCGGGAAGGTCGCCTGTGAGCACGACGGCATCAGGATCGTTCCACCACAGCTTTCCGTTCTGCCAATTGCGTTGGAGATTTTGCCGCGCCGTTGTGGCTATGCGATCCCATGTCCGCTTGATGTCGTTCGAACTGCGGGATCCGTGAATCAAGCCGAGCGACGCCCAGATCGGATGGTTGCAGCCGAGCACAAAACTGTTGCCCGCGCCTCGCAGGATGGCCTGCATCCCGCGACGGTAAGCCTGAATCCGCGTCGCCCTGGGGTCGTGGAAATGGGCTCCATGGATTGCGCCCCAGAAATTCGCGTCGAGTTTGAAGTACGTACAACCCCAGTCTCGCTTCATGGTGCGAAACAGGTTCTCGTAATGCTGCTGGACTTCCGGATGCGTGCCATCGAGCGCGTACCACGGACCACGACGCCAGCCGCCAAAGGTAACTCTATTCGACTGCAACGGTTTGCCGTCGTCGCCTTTCACAAACCAATCCGGATGTTCCGCAAACAGATGCGCCTTCTCTTCGGCGATGAAAGGCGCAACCCAGATCGCCGGTTCGAATCCGCGCGCGCGAATCTGTTTCAACACGCCTTGCACATTTCCGCCAAAGGCGGCGCCCGTCTCCAGCCAATCGCCCATTGCCGGTTGATATCCGTCATCGATCTGAATGTATTTGAGTCCCGGCGTGTTTTTCGCGATGAAGTCGAGATTGTCCAGGACTTGTTGCGCAGTCACTCGAGGACCAAAGCAGTACCAGGAACACCAACCCGCCGGAGGAGTTGCGAAACGAAGTGGTGGATGATTGATTGACAGCCGATATGCGAGGCTAGCCAGCAGTTGTTCCCGGTCGGGGCCAGTTTGGAAATTGAATTCCTCCAACTCCCATGCCTCGCCGGGTTTCAACTCCAGTCCTTCCGTGTCAACTACGACCTGCAACGACGAACCTCTTAGATAAAACTGTCCGCTGAAACGACGACACGACGTGAATCCGAGTAAGAAGTTCCCACCCAAAGGTTCGGCGAGAGTCAACAAACCGTAGAACGCTCGAGCTCCTTCAGGCGCCGGAAGCTTGTAATGCTTTGCATCCGTGTAATTGCCGAGGTCGGTAGGGTTGGCAAGCGTGCCTCCGTTTTGGGTTAGCATTTGAAAGCCTTCGCCGTAGAGACGGGTCTCGGCCGGCAAAGGCAGATCGAGATCAAAGAGAACGGCCTCTCTGATACGAGCTGATTGGTTCCCTTCGTTCGAAAGCAGCGAGCGACAAAGTGGGCCATTCCAGGCACGAAGTAGCTTGACTTCTGTAGTGCTGGAACCTTCAACGGGCACGATGCGACTCGGCGCATTTATAAATGACTGCCGGCTGAACCGACTCTTGCGCTGACCCTGAACAAGCCCCGGCCATGCCGCCAGCACCGGAGACGCCAGAGCTAATCCAAGGATCTCTCTTCTGGTAAGGCCTTGTTTCCGCAAGTTCTCACCTATTATTTGAGTTCAGGATCCGCGTGAGCCGCCGTTCATTACAGAACCGGGAGCGATAGCGACCGCACTCAACCGATGAAATATTCGGCTCCGGATCGCAATTTTCGCTGAGCAGAAGCATAGAACCGGAATCCTGCTAACTTGAGCGCGGTCGCTACCGCTCCCGGTTCTGTAATAAGTGATGTCTATTCGAACCGAGTTTGCTGGGCCGCGACCGACTGCTGAGCCAGCGCAAACCAACCATAAAATGAAAGTCCTACGAAGCACTACGAGGTTCTAATTTCGTTGAGCGCTCAACCCTTTGGAGTGTCCCGACTCATCGGGATCACCGCTTTGTCCTTACGCGACCTGTCGCGGCTACGACAAAGCCCATTTCTGACGAACAAACGGCGTCAAGCCGCCTCTGACCAAAGGTCACAGGTCACCGCACTCCAAACAGTCGGTGCCGTAACGCCGGTTCACCTAATCAACTTCGCGTCAACCCAATCGGCGTGAATTCGACCACCGTCTCCTTCCCGCCTAACACGAAGCGTCAGCCGCCGCAAACTCTTCACGTCCACTTTCACCGGCTTGGCTCCGTCGGCTTTCTTCATGCCGCCGCTGCGCCAGAGCTCCTTGCCATCTCCCAACACAGTGAATTCGGCAATCGAGTCCTTGTTGTTATGATCATCATCGATCCCGACGAGCGCCGAGAATGTTCCGTGTGTTCCTTTGAGCTCAAACTCAATCTCGGAATTTGTCGGCATGCCAATACCATGCTCAAACTGCCTGCCGCCAATTGATAGTCCGCCCCCGTCGAAGTTTCGGTTGATTTCGGGTTGGCGCCAGCCGGGCGTGATCCGAACTGGATCGAGCTCGGACAACTGAATTTCCCCGGGCAACAAATCGGCAATACTGAACTTCACTTCACCCTTCTTTTCGCTAACTCGTCCCTCTTGCCACATTGTGCGAACCTCAGCGGTATAACTCTTCGTTGGATCCAGACCATTCAGCGCGAAAACCTGAGTCGACGACCCCCCGAGCAACTGACCATCGAGACTAACCTGATAACCGACGGCTGGTTGGTGCTGCACTCGCCATCTCAAGTTGACGCCATCCAATCCGGCACGTTCCACCCACGGATTGTGAGGTTCTCTTACGGGAAAGCGATATATCTCGCCGGGCGCGAACGAAACGTTCCAGGTCACCTCGGTTGTTCGCGGTGAGTTGAATTCAACGGTGGCCCAACCTTGATGATTGGAAATTTTCACCGGCAGATTTCCACTGGCGCTCCTGGCCGACGCAGTCTTGATACGGAAGTTTCGGCCGCGCGGAAAAACGAAGCGAAGTTCATATGCATCGTTGCGAATGACTTTGCTTCGGCCACTATAGGATTGCGTGGACGAGTTGTAGTTTTGCGAGACCAGGTCAACCCAGCCTTGAGTAAGATGGCGAGACGTGGAAATCAACTGCGGATGGTCAGCCTGAGGTAGAAGTGTCAGCACGCGAGAGCTGGTTGGCTGCACCTCGACTGTAAACCCCTTCTCCCAGGCTCCCAAATATTCTCGGTTCCAAAAATCGTAAACGTGGACGGGTTTGTCTTCGGGTAAGCCAAGATCTTTCCAACTTACGTGAGTGGGACGCGGCCGAGTCTCATCGAAATTGAAGATCCCCACCACGTCGTAGTTGCGTCCCAGATGATTGATTTTCAAATCCCAGATGCGTTTGTTGCGGTCAGACTTGAAAAGATCCATGGGCACGATGTCGACGGCTGGATACACACGTCGCAAGAGCTCAACCCGTTCGGCAGACAAATCCATCAGGCGATCACTGGTAAGCACGGCTTGCCCGGTCAGGCCCTGAAGCGTGGCCCATGCACGTGCCTGCTCCAATGGCAAAGGAGAACGCACGACCAGCACGTCGGGATCCGCATACCAGGCGATGTTGTGAAGGAAGTAGTATTCCATCGTGGCGCGCATCGCGAATTTGAAGCCGTCCCAGTTTGGCAACACATCCGCACCGATGCGTGACCCGTTCATCAATCCCACGCCCTCGAGTGGGACCACCCAACAACCCAGCAGAAAACGATTCGGACCAATCGCTTCACGAATCGTCTCCAGTGTGTCCCGGTGCAACTCATCAGAGTCTTCCGGCGGATTTTTCATCGCCGATTTCTTGTTTCGATATTCACGAACAACTATCGGCTGGCCGTCGATCTTGAAATACTCGTATCCCCAACTGGAGAGAGTTGAAAACAGGTCTTTCAGATATTTCTGCGACTCCGGAGTGGAAGGATCAACCAGGAATTTCCCTTCCCACGTGCTCGACGCAGATGTGCCATCAGGCTTGAGCATGAATACGCCGTGGTTTCTTTTGACGACTGCCTCGTTGCTCTGGCCGTGTGGTGCGAGCCATAGCCCCGGTTTCAGGCCGAGCGACTTGATGTAAGCAGCCAGATGATTCATACCGCCCGAGAAGCGCTTATCGATCGTCGTCCAGTCACGATTTTCACCAAGACCGTGACCAGTTCCCTGCCAACCATCGTCGAGCTGAACATAAACTGCGCCGTATTCCTTAAGGTTCTCGGCAATCCAGGCGGCGTTCCGCTTCACCTCGTCTTCGTTGATTTCCTGGTAGTAGAAATACCAGGAGCACCAACCTGAGGGCGGAAGCGGAAATTTAGTCTTATCGATGGGTTGGAAGTACTTGATCTTAAGAGTATCGCGATAGTAGTTCTTCAGTGTCGAGCCATCTTTTAGTTGCACTTCATCTTTTGCCGGATCGAAGGTGCCATCAGCGATTGAAGGATTCACGTCGCCGAGTGTCATCACCAGAAGATCTTTGTTGTCGCTATCTCGGATTCGCGCCGGAATCGGACGGGGCCAATTGACGCTCGGCCTGCTTCGCGTCTGGGCGAAAGTTAACTGACAAGCAACAATCGAGATCGTCAATAGACAGGCTAGGCGTGTCATTTTCTTTGCCTCAGACGATCCACGCGCATCACACGAACCAACACGAAACTTAGTGTGAGTTCGTGTGAATTCGTGGATCGCTCACTTCTAATCTGTAGGCCAATCACTTCGTGGAGATCCTCCAATCACAATCGAACGAGATCCTTTATTTTGATCGGCCGACCCTGCTCGATGCTTTTGCGCGCGGCGATACCAGTCAGACATGACATTGCTCCCGCTCGCGAATCGGGCAGCTGCATGTATTTCGGCAATTCAGTTTTGCGGAATATCAGATCCTGGAGACGAGGGTCACCACCAGCATGACCTCCGGTGCCGCGGGGTACCGAGATCTTTTCGCGCTGGCCGAAGTTCTTCGTGACGTACATTTCCGTCGCTTCATCGATCGGGTAAAGTTGTCGCTCGTGATCGCGAATCTCCAAACGGCCTTTCTCTCCGTTGAAGCCAAGTCGGAACCCTTCAAACGGCATAAAGGCGTTAAGTGAATAATTCATATTGACGCCGTTTGAATACTTCACTATCAGCGACATGGTGTCGTAAATGTCTACGTCTTCTCGAAAGACACATCCGTCTCGGTGGTAGCCATCAACGTCTTCACACTCCACGTACAGCTTCACCCGCTTTTCGCTACTGGCGACGTTGTAATAAAAGCGGCACTTATCTTTGTGAGGGCAGACCCGGCAATGAGTAGATCGAAATGGCCCTTTTTTGCCATAAACCTCCAGGCCGCCCCGAGCGGCAACTTCAACCGGATCTGCGTCCAGCCACCAGTTCATGAGATCGAAGTGATGGGTAGCTTTGTGAACCAGTAGACTTCCCCCTCGAGACTTCAAGCGATGCCAGCGACGAAAGTAGTCGGCGCCATGAAACACATCGAGATACCAATTAAAGTCGACCGAAATAACTCGTCCAATCTCGCCCGACATGAGAATCTCTTTCACCTTTTGATGTTTCGGAGAGTAGCGATAGTTAAAAGTGACGATGATCTTCCGTTGGTTCCGTTTCTCGGCGTCAAGAACTGACTGGCATTGTTTTTCGTCAATCACCATCGGCTTCTCAGTGATCACATCAATGCCCCGATCCAGGGCTCTAACGATGTACTGACTATGAAAAGCGTCTACGGTAGTTACCATCAGAAGATCCGGGTGCGTCTTCTGAATCATCTCTTCGTAATTTGTGAAGGTCGGGCAATCGACGCCAATAAGCGATCTCGCCGCGTTAGCGCGCTTGCCATTCGTATCGCAGAGGCCCACGAATTCAATTACGTCGGAGAATCGTTTGACCAGATCGCTGCCCCACATTCCGCTGGCGCGATCGCCGGTGCCGACGATTGCGTAGCGGCGTCGAGCAGTCGCGGCCAGCGCAAATTGAGAATTAGACAGCAACGTCGCCCCCGCGGCCGCACCGCCCACGGCTTTCACAAAATCTCGTCGGTTTAGAGCTTTTAGGTCAGACATAGGCTCCTCAAAACTGCTCTTCAAGCTACAAAAGAAACGCGCGTCGCGAGCAATGCCCTACCGGCTGTTCGTTGTTTTCAGTCATGACGCTAAGGTAGCGCAGCGCTTTTGCCGACGCTTCATCGTCCCCGGGCTTGTCTCGCTGACGCTAACTCCGGACGCAGCAGTCGACTGCGATCTGCCGACTCCACCTCTGGCAATTTTTTGAGTGACACCAGGAACGCTGGATCTCGGAACTTGATTCCGGCCCGACGCATTACTGAGAACAACATCTGAGGTGGCCAGTCACCTAATTGTTGATCGGCCCATTTCTGTTCACCCAACGCAAAAGGAACCAAGTAGTCGAGGGCTCCCCGAATGCCACGACCGTCCGGCGTTTTGTAATTCCAGAGGTCGATCCCAACTCTGTCACCCAGTTGCGCCAGCTGCATCAGCCCGTCGAGGTTCCCAACGCTGTAGCTCCATGCGCGGGTGCGCGCCAGCTCCAAAGGCTGGCGACCGTCCGGCTCGATCTGGACCGCAATGCGCTTCGCCTTGCTGGCTTCAATAACTGTCTTTGCCAAATCCTGCTGACCTAAGAACAGGGCGAACGAGACAATCTGAACGTCGTAGTAGGTTCCGTGATTGTTTTTGGCTGCGGCTTCATCGCGACCGTTTTTGCTTTCTTGCATCCAGCGCAGAAATTTACTAAACCAATCTTCGAGGCCCCGCCGATCAGCCGATGTCAGAGCCTTCAAACCCGACAACAAGCCCACGGCGTCAACTACGCGAGTCAATCCGCGCGTTTCAATTAACCCAATGCCACGTCCGGTATTCACACCGGGAATGAACTGAGCGTATTCAAGATGCGGGTTCATCCTCGTTTCCGACTCGAGGAAGAAGGCACGGAGCAACGCCGTCGCTTTCGCGGCGTAAGTTTCATCAGCCTGAAAGTAATAGGCGAGCGCCAGCGTCTCAACCGCACCAACCATCCGATCCAAACTGCGATGGTCGGTGATTTTATTAATTTCAGGATTGCGTTCGCCGTCGCGACGAATGTATGGCAAACCGTTCGGCGACTTTGGGTCAGGCCAGAAATATGGAGCCTGACTCATGTAGTCGTGTTTATCACCGCTGGGCGGAGTCCGATCTTTAGAAACGACTGAAGGCGGATGGATCGTGAGTGCTTTCTGCGCTTCACCTTCCAGTTTCAACCACGCCTGAGCAACGCTCTTATCACCATTGCGGATACGGGCTCTGGTTTTTTGCAACTGCTCCCCATCAAGCAGAAAGACACGCGGAGCCGCAGAAAGAGCAGACATTGTCGCAACGGTCTGTGCAGCGGTTGGCAGCGTCGGAAAAAAAGACGCAAGACAGATAATGATGTTTAGTTCAAGCGTTCCACGATGCCACATTGCGTGTCTCTCAGAATTTTCCTTCCCTTTTGGAGATAAGGCGGTGATGGGGGAAGCCATCACCGCCACCTTCACTTTCAAGTACCTGGAATTTTGACGCCCAGCCGATATTTGACGCCTCGTTCGTCGAGTCAATCAGAAACGCGATCCACGAACACACACGAACGAACACGAAAAGCGTTAGTGTTAATCAGTGTGATTTGGTGGATCGTTTTGCCGTCCTCCACATAAACGCACATCAAGGCCTCAAGTTAAAACACGAACCTGACTCCAAACTGCACTTGTCTCGGCGTCGTGCCCTGGGCCAACGTCGTGATCCTGCCAGCGCCAGCAGCGATTGAAGACCCACTGGAGTTGATCGTTACCGCCGATGGCGCGTCGAGATTTTGAATGTTGAAGACGTTGAATGCCTCGGCGCGGAGTTGAAGCTTCATTCCTTCTCTAACCGGAAAACTCTTGAATAGCGACAAATCGGCGTTGTAAACCGACGCGCCGCGAAAAACATTTCGGCCAAGACTTCCGAACGCCCCGGTGTTATTTGGCACTCCGAATGCGCACGGATTAAACCAGGTTTGCGGAGTGCGAACAGCATCCGCCGCGCGTCCGCCATTCGCAATGGTTCTCTGGCAAAGCGGGTCGGGATTAGCCGCGACCGGCCCTGCCACAAACGGATCGGCAATCAGATTTGGCCACAGATAGTTGTTGGGCGCGCTCGATCCGGTTCCCCGCAGATTCGCGAGATCGCCGGTGACTGTCAGGTTGTAGGGAGCTCCCGAACGCACTTGAGCGATCCAATTCACTTGCCAGTCGCCGAGTAACCACGCAGCCGCACCATCTCGGAACCATCGTTTTCCTTTACCGAACGGAGGTTCGTAAAGTGTGGCCCACGAAAGGAAGTGCGGGATGCTGTATGACGAAATTCCTCGGGCGGTGCTTTGATCGTAGTAGTTTTGCATGGTTGAGCTTCCACCCGGACCGTTTTCCACGTTGAAATAACCGCTGCTCACGTCGATCGATTTTCCCCAGGTGTATGAAACCAACGTGCTCAGTCCTTTGGAGAAACGTCGCTGGAAACGCGATTCGAGCGCGTTGTAGTTTGCGTAGCCGATGTTCTGCGTGTAGTTGAGGCCGGCGCCGACCCATGGCATCAAACGCAACGTGTCAACCTGCGAGTTGAAGGCGGCGTTGCATGGTGCGTCGTTCGTCGAACAAGTGTTCCGGGACGCTTGGCGTGCAGCATTGGCGTTTCCGGAATAAGGCAATCTGCCGCTCTTGCTGCCTACATAAGCGATCGAGACCATCGTGGTCGGGCTCAGTTCCCGCTGAACCTCAACGTGCCATTGGTGTGAGTAAGGATCCTTATAACGGGTGGAGTTTGGAAAACCGCCCACTCCCCATGGATTGGTGGTAGGCAAAGGCGTCGCGAACCCCTGTCCCTGAATCTGAATGATGTTCGCCTGAGTGCCGTTCAAGAAATTGTTGGATCCACCGGTGGCCGTATTCGTGGGTCCGCCGGCAAACGCTGTCGCGTCGGGCCACACAGTGGCCTCGAGATCGTTCTGCGCGTATTGGCTCCTGGCTGGAACGGCATCCCAATAGAGCCCATACCCTGCCCGGATAACTGTCTTCGGATTCAAGGTCCAGGCAATTCCTACACGCGGTCCCCAATTGTCTTTTATGGGCGGAGGCGCGAAGAATTGCTTGCCAGCCAGGATGACATCGCTGAAGTGTGGATCGTTTCGAAAAGCATCAGGTATGCACGGCGCCGATTGCGAGGCGCTGCAGAACGGAGGCATCGTCGTGGCCCCGATGATCCATTTTTGATTGTCGAGATCGAGCGAATTCCAGAGTCGATCGTCTAAAGTTTTCGGCTGAGTGAGGTAGTCGTAACGCAATCCCAAAGTCAGTACGAAGTCACGACGCATTCTCCACTCGTCCTGGATGTAAGCTGCCCAGGCAGCATACTTGAACTGAACTGGTCCGCCATGCGGCGTAGGCAATTGGGCATTGAAAGTATTTGGGAAACCCAGCAGCGCCGACGCCAATGCCAGCCCAGTATTTGCCGGACCTCGGGTTTGGTCGTCATTGAAGATATATCTTTGGAATGTATTCAGCTGGATCCGTTTGGCCTCTATGTACCAAAAGCCGGTTTTGATGTTGTGGCGGCCCTTGAGCCAAGTCAGGTTCGGCGTGACGCTCCAATTTGGATTCTCACGAAGTGCCGCACCCCTGACGCCCAAATCGTTGCTGCCGCCGGCGGTCCAACCCGGAATCTGAACCAGCAAGCCGCCATACTTCTCGATGTCGCGAAACCCCGCGGCTTCCAATGGGTCGAGTCCCGCTTCGTGCTGATTTTGCTGACTAGCGTCGACGCCTGGCCTGCCTGCGTAGCCTGCGCGCAAATCGAAGATCATGGTGGGACTAAAAGCGTGCGTCCAACCGCCACCATAGTTTCGGCCTTTGGAACTACCCGAAGTTGAACCACTGTCCCCGAGCGGATTGAAGACGCTGACTTTCTGTTGCGTGAATCGAAAGAAGATGTTGTCGCTGTCGTTGAAGCGATGGTCGATTCGGAACTGGTAACCGTTCGAATCGTTCAGGGTCGGTCGACCTTGAGCAAAGTTGTTGGTGGCATCTCCTGAGAAGTTCGGTACGGGTGAATACTTCTGGAGGAACTGCTGCATGGGGGTAAAGATCAAGGCCTGCGGAAGTTTGAAACAAGGACTTCCCACCGATTGGTTTTGTCGACGTTGCGCGTCCACCGGCAGTGGATTGCCGGCCGCATCGCAGCGAAATCTGTCGCGCGCGCCTCCGGTTCTGGTTGAGTAGGGATTGTAGATGTCTCGACGAAACGGCGTGTTAGTGAAATCGCCGGCGATCTCAGCAGCCGTTGGCACATAAGCCAGGTTCAAGCTCGCCTGGCTGTAACGCCAACCGTCGTACCCAACAGAAAAGAAGGTTCGGTTCTTGAAGATCGGACCAGTGAGAAATGCTCCAAACTGGTTTTGACGAAACGGCAAAGGTTTTTCGGGTACTCCAAAAATCGGAGTTCCGTTTGCCGCAAACGCAATTGGCTTACATCGGGCGGTCGTGCAGACGTCGAGGCTGTTCCGCGCGTCGAAAGCATCGTTGCGCACGTACCAGTAAGCCGCGCCGTGGAAGCTGTTACCGCCTGATTTTGAGACCAGATTCACTATGCCGCCCGAGGCGCCACCAAACTCCGCCTTGGCGTCGTGTCCAACGACCTTGAATTCCTGAATCAGGTCGATGTTCGGGATCACGATGTAGTTCGGTCCCCGTATGTTGGTGTTGATTATGCCGTCGTAGAAATAAAGCTTCGATCGATTCTGCTGTCCGTGAAAGGAGGCATCTGAGAAACCTGATCCGGGCAGCCCAACATTTCCCTCCACTCCTCCGATACTTCGATTCTGCGATGTGGACACCGGAGTGACGCCGGGGGCGAGAGTTAACAATTGGGTGAAGTTCCTACCGTTTAGTGGCAGGTCTTCAACCGTGCGTTGATTGATAACAGTTCCCAGTTCCGACGAGGAGCTCTGAACCAATTCACCCGATGCGGTAATTTCCACTACTTCCGTAACCTGACCGAGCGTAAGCACGACGCTTTGACTACGCGTCTCGCTCACGCCGACGTCGAATCTGGTTTGCGCGCCCTTGAATCCCGACGCCTCAATCTCCAGGAGGTAATTGCCAGGCTTCACGTTGACGAACGTGAAGTAGCCACTGTCGCTAGTCTTCGTCTCGCTATCGATTTTCGTGGCTGTACCTCGCCAGATTAGTTGCTGAAGTTTTGCACGTTTCTTGCTGAATTCGCTGTTCAGCACCATATCTGCAAACGGCGGCGTGCCGGCCGCTCCGATTAATTGACTGTAAGACCAGCACTTAGGTGAGGTCTCCTGGCCATCTCGGCCGATCCCAGTTCAGCAGTGAATCTGCAAACAACTCCCGGATCAGGCCCAAGTTCAGCAAGAAAAGTGAAAAAACCGCTCAGTTCAGCAAGTTAACTTGCAAACGAGCGGAGCACATCCACTGGCCATAAATTCATCAATGGCTGGCACTTACCACTGATCTTTGAGCTTCCTGCCCGGATCGGAGTTAAGCAAGATATGTGGCGGGGTACAGCAGTCATTAGCCCGCCGCGGTGCCAGAATAGATCTCTACTTGAAAGTTTGGACTCCAGACTCTAGACTCTTAGACTCCAGACTCTTTTGTGGGCCGATAGCTCAGTTGGTAGAGCAACTGGCTTTTAACCAGTGGGTCGCAGGTTCGAGTCCTGCTCGGCTCACCACTTTTCCAAAGCAAAAACACTGGATGCCGTTGGCTGTGAAGTCAGCGGCATTTCTGTTGTGGCAAATTTGTGGCAATTCTCCCTGCGATAGCTTGCCAACTACGCTATCGCAGCGCGCTTGCCCTCACCGGTTGCGTGTCAAAGCAACACTTCTTTTGAGAAAACCCAATTAGTGCGCTGCTTTCTCGATAACCTTAGAGGCAGCAGCATCAACCTGACTTACGTAGAGCTGCCGGTTTGCCCAAGCTCTAGCGGATAATTTTGCTAAACGCCAGCACGAGCTTGATTCGCACCACGTTGATAACCACCTATCGCTTGACCGGCTCCTGCATTCAATCCGGCGATTAGCGCGCCAGCCTGCTTGTCAATCGTTACATTCATTTCATTTTGATATCGCTGCGCAGAGTAGGTGATGCGGGCGGCGGCGGTTGTTACACTCCCTGATGACGGGATAGCATTCGCATGCCGCGCCTTCCAATCCAGCGCGAGCGAGAATCTTCAAAGCTTCCGCCGCCATCTTCAGTTAGATCACCTTCCTGCTCAACAGTTCTGGCGGCCAAGGTGATGCGGTTACACTGGTGCCTCAGCATGTTTTCGCGAAGCTGCTGCGCCAAAAAGTTGAAAATGAAATCAGTTTAAGCTCCACCGCGGCTCCGAATCGCTTACGAACTTGACGAATCTGCCAAAGTCTCTTTTTTGAACTTAATGATTTCAACAATTACGCTCTTGGGCAAGGGCTGGTTGTTGGGAAACTGCACGGAAGCCTTTCCGACTTTGTAGCCTGCCAGTGCTTTTGAAAAATGTTCCAAAATGCCTGTGCCAGTGTAAAATCCAGCAAAGGTCTTGTATCCAGCAATCATGATCTGCTTGTCTCGTTTCCCGCCCTTCACTAATGCGTAGGCCGGTATGTCGTAATTGAACAGTTCTGTGGCATTAGGAACTGCTTTCTTGATGATTCCCCGCAAGGCCAGCAGAGTTCTCTTGGTGTCCTCTGGCTGACTTTCAATGTATTCGTCCACCGTCTTGAACTTTTTCTTTGCGCTCATTGTTTTGGTCCTTTCCGCAGCTTGTCAGGTCTGTTCAATTTACAGATTAATCTTCTTTAATGAAATCACCATATATCCATTTCATCCTCATGCGCACCCTGCCGTCAAGACGCCCTCTTGCAACACCCGAAACAGTGTGACCTGGCGGCCCAAATCCTTTCAGGCGTGGAGCGAGTTACCAAGCCGAACGCGGCTCCAACAAACAGATCAGGTTGCTGCGGTTGGTGAAGATCTAGCCAAAGGTCGGACAAGGAATGCGGATTCGCTTTTGATTCGATCAGGCAGCGAAGACCTGTTCGAAGGAGTCCTTGACGACGCGATAGCATTCGCATGCGGCAGCTTCCAAGCCGGCGCGATCGAGAATCTTCATATTTCCACCGCCGTACTCTATCAGTCCCTCCTGAAGGAGCTCGCGAGCGGCCAGCGTGATGCGGTTGCGCTGATGACCCAGCATATTCGCGATGTGTTCCTGCGTGACGTCGAAGCTTTCTGATCTCACAGAGTCGCTTACAACCAACAACCAACGACAGAGTCTCTGCCGGATGGTGTGCAATGAGTGGCAGATGGAAGATTGAATTACCTGTGATTGCTGCGCATAGGCATATTTGAGCAATAGTTGCTGCAGCGTTTCGCCTCGGTTGAACTCTGCATGGAGCGGCCCACTTTTGATCATAAACGCATCGGATGGCAGTTGGGTCACCACCCGGCAAGGCATGATTGGAACACTTAGAATTATGGGTAATCCAATGACGCCTTCATTCCCAATAGTGCAGATATCAACAGTTTGACCGTCTTCAGTTATTGCCAACATCGAGGCTATCCCATCATTCAAAAAGTACGCATGGCGCACTTCGTCACCTGCCTCGTAGAGAATTCTATTCCTGGACAAATGGATCAACTGTAAGTGTGGTGAGAGGCGGTCGTTTTCATCGCGCGGCAGAGCTGCCAGCAAGCGGTTGGCGACAGAACCAGATATCTCTCTGAAGGAATCCACGTTATATTTTCGAAAACGGAACTCATCACTTCATTGTTTAGTCTTAGTTGGTTTGAGGTTGTAACACTCAAGGCCGTCTTCATACACAATCCGCGTGAGGAGGATTTTCGCCGCGAAGCGATTCGGTTCGGAGCGGGAAAGGGCTTTAGCGTCGATCACTTTCACCTTCGCAGAGAATTCTATCCATGGAAAAAAGATTTAAGTCGGGCGATATTCCTTCAAGCTGCAGAGCGGTGACCAAACTTTCTCAATCGAGCTAGGGAACTCGGACAAAGATATACAAGGACAGAATCGAGTGTCCACAAGGACTCAGCTCTCAAGGGGTAACTCTCATCAAATCTCGTATTGTGGATCTCAAGAGATTTTTCAGTTGTTCTAATCTCGCGCTGAGATTCTTCTTTGGATGCTCTGCTATCTCGACTGGGACTCTTTCAGTTTTCATTTGATCGAAGCGGGCGAAGTTTTGGTTGTGGCGGCGCGCCGATGCGTGATCTTACTCTGTTTCCATCCCAAACGAGATTTCCGCCCTGATCGCGCGAAATGTTAAGCCATTTATCGAACCAGGAAAGCCTGCGGTTCCAGAAATCGATTACGTTGATATCTTTTTGTATTACATGCCCCTCGTTTTCGTACTGCCTGTACTCGACTGTCTTGTTTAACCGTCTAAGTGCGGCAAAAATAGTATCTGCGTTCGCTAACGGAAGAGCGTCATTTGTTCCGTGGCCGATTAGCAGCGGGGTCACGATTTTGTCAAATTTGAAAACAGGCGAGTTTTCTATATAGCGTTCTGGATGCTCCCAGAGTGTTCCACCCATCCCTCCCTGCCCTTCTTCGTAATAGCCCAGGCTGGCGGTCGTACCATCTCTCGTCATGAAGAGGTAGCCGCTAACGAGATCGGTGGGAGCCACTGCGGTAACCGAGGCAGCCTTAAATCTCGGTGTTTGAGTTATCAATGCAAGCGCTGAGTATGACCCGTAGCTTTGGCCCATTACCCCCAATCTTTCTGGATCGGCAATGCCTAATTCAATTGCCTTTTCGACTCCGGCCATTACTGCGTCATAGATATCCTTCATTGGGGAACCGATCCTCACAGGAGCGTCGGGGAACAGGACTGCGTATCCCCTCGATGCAAGAACTTGCATATTTAGGATCGGCGTGTCGGAGAATCCGAAGGTGTTAACCGCATCCGATCCGGAGCTTCCTCCATATACCCAGACAATCAGAGGGTAACGTTTACCTTGCTGATATCCTGGCGGTAGAAGAATTGAGCCTTGAAGTTTCTGACCATTTTGGGAAGTCCAGTCAATTAGCCTGGCCGTGCCCATTTCGTAGGCGTCAAACTCGCGATTAATATCCGTAACACGCTTGAGGTTTTGTAGTTGTAAATCCGAACTCCAAATCTCCTCCGAGTTGGCCGAGTTCTGGGCACTGAAAAACAGGCGACCGTTCGAAGATATGTCGAAGCTAAAACCCGGCTTGTACATCCAATCGTTTTCGATCAATTTAGTCGACCGACCTGTTTCCAAACTAATGCTGTAAAAGCCTGTTGCCTTTGTCTTGCTGTCGAGAGTATTTACGATGATTTGTTTGTCCCTATCGGGCGTCCACAAACTTCCGTTTTGGAAGGGAGTCACGATTTGCGTTATAGATTTCTCAGGTATCCTTGCGACCTCAACTGCTTGATCTTTTTCCAGATCGATCTTCCAGAGAGCGCCGGAGCCGAGTAAATAAAGATTTTTTCCGTTGCTGTCCCAAAATGGTGGGCGATGAGAATTCTGAACATTCGGGTGACTGTTGCCTCCAACCTTTCGGCTCTCAGCTCTTTTTACATTTACAACGTACACATCCCCTTTCGCCCGTGTCGGCCCTCCAACGCCTAAACTGGAAGTAACAAAACATAACGATTTCGAATTGGGCGACCAGCTGACGCCTATTCCTTCGGCCATTCGAATTCCGGCAATTCTCGCGGACGAACCTTTTTCGATGTTGTGGACAACTAAATCATAAATATTCTGTTGGGAATTTCTTTCTGCACCTTCCCACGTTGTGTAGACGACATATTTGTTGTCCGGCGAGAAGGAGTAATGTTTTAGGCGGGATCTTTTTGCGATTCGTTCAACTGAATGGTTTTGTACATTGATAATTGCAAGATCGGAGAACAACGAGTTCGTCCAATCAGACCTATAAATCTCTAATGTCTTCTCGGCACCCAGCTCTTCTCTTTCTCCATTTGGATCATGCTTTAGTACGAAAACAGATGGGACGCCTTTATCAACGGGGAATCTAGAGACCTCTAGTCTTGGAGTCATATTGTTGACCCCTTCAATTGTCATGCCCTCGGGCAAAACTTTGGTTAGCACCCGTTTGCTTTCTGCATCCCATCGGATATTTTCGAAATGAAATAGGGGTCGGGCGATGACATTAGAAATCTCAGATGTGGTTCGCGCCGCCTTGTCCCAAATCCATATTGCGGCTAAGCCGTTCCAGTCAGCGTAGAAAGCTAGTTGGTGTTATCCGGCGACCATGCCCCTGCCCAGCTTGAGCGACCCGGCCTACTTAACTTCACGGTTTCTTTGGTGCGGATATTGGTCAACCAAAGTTCTCTACCGAGACCCACCGGCACTCCGCTATTAGAGTAATAATAGCCTTGCCCTACCATGTGTAACTCGGGGTTATCCACTGTGTAGGACAGCCATTCGCCGTCGGAAGACACGTCCAGAGGGACGCGATCCAAGAGCTGTCGGTACGCAGTAACAATTTCTAACGGAATTGGTTGTCGTCGTAATTGGGCGCTGACGACAAGGTTGCCAGAAAACAGAAAAATTATCAGGATTGTAGAAATGCTAATATTAGGCATCCCAAGGCTCCCGCAAACTAAAATTGAACGCGCAAAACAAGTTGAACCGATCTAGGCCCGCCGATCTGGTAAAGCGGATTCAGCCCACCGGAGACGCCGCCGCTTCCCAGGCTCCGGCCAAGCATCTGATTCGATTGTCCAAAGGTGGCATTTGGCGTGAATACGCCTGAACCTGAAACGTTTCCGAAGGCCGAAACCGGGTCCGCAAAGTTAGGAGTGTTAAGAATATTGAACACCTCCCCTTTTAGTTGAAGTGAAGTACTTTCGCTAAATTTGAATTGTCGGCGTAGAGCGAAATCAATCTGTCGTAAAGGAAAACCGCGCACTACATTTCGACCGAAGGTTCCTTGCCCGAATGTTGACGGAATTGCAAACGCTGCCCGGTTAATTCGCCGTCCGCCGCCCACAGTATCATCATCGATGTAAAGGGGAACTCCTTCAACACGGTCAGGCCGCAGTGTAAATGAGCCGACGCCGGTAAGTGTTCGACCAACGGTTACATTTACAGGGGTGGCCGTTCTAGCCGAAACGATGGCATCAACAAACCAATCGTTAAGAACGGCTTCAAGGAATCCGTTCGATTTGATCTTTGGAAGAGCGTAAGTGACAGCGGCATTGAATGAATGCCGCACATCAAAATCCGATGGTCCCCGATCAAGACTGGTTTCTATTCGCCCTATCGGTCCCGTGGTTGCCGCGTCGCTCGATGCCGTGTCAAGTGATTTTGACCACGTATAAGAAGCAAAGGCTTGTAAACCCCGAGACAAGCGTCGGTTGAACTTTAGCTGCAAGGCGTGATAGTCCGATTCGCCGTCATTATGGAAGAAATCCGCCCGCGTATATCGAGAACTGTTCGCGAATATGCTCTGCCGTATCAAACGCCTGCCCAGCGCCGCGACATAGGCTGCCGAAACTATCTGATCCTTTCCTAACAACTGTTCAAGTGTGGCGTTCCACTGCCAGACATACGGCAGTTTTAGATTTGGGTCGGGGATAAATATCACGCCAAACGGCGGATTGAGCGTAAATGCCGGTGGAACAGCCCTCGTTTCTGGTATCGGAAAAGGTTCGGCGAAACGGAGAAAAAAACGATTGGTGGGGAATCCTACAACTGAATTTGCTAGCGATGCGTAGCCGAGATCATAGAAAAGTCCGATTCCTCCGCGCAAGACTGTTTCACGACCCTGTTTTTCGCTCAGGTGCCAGGCCACCCCGAAGCGTGGTGCAATGTTGTTGTAGGTTGTCGCGTAGAGAGGAGTGTTTTCAGGCGCCAAACCGATCTGGGTCGGGCTGTCGAAGTTCTGAAAAGCGTAAATCACCGTACCATCGCGGCCCGTCGGCGGTGGGTTTATATCCCACCTTCCTCCGTATGTAAGAGTCAGGCGGGAATTTACCTTCCAGCTGTCTTGCCCGTAAAGAGAAAAGTTCTCAAAGCCGATCTTTGCGCTGTCGACTGTTTGGACAAGAGCAAAATTCGTAATACCGGAAAGAACGCCGCCGTTAGCGGCCGATAGATTGCTAAAAGTGGCATTAAGAGTGAGCTGATTGCTGTCTTTCGACGGAGTCAGAGAGCGGTAGTCTACTCCGAACTTTAATTGATGACCGCCAACGATAAATGTCGCATTGTCAATAATATTGAATTGGCTTTGTTCATTTTTCGTCAAGTTTCCTGACTCTAACTGTCCGATGCCGGTAATCTGGAAGCTAAAACTACTAGAGGAAGACATTTGGCCATCACTCAAAGGAACCGCACCACCAAGGTTATCCATGTGTCTTTGTCCGCTCCCTTTGGTTTTTGTGTAATTGAACCTAATCTCGTTGATCACGTTATTGCGAAGAGTCTGGGAAGACCCAATTGTAAGTGTCTCGTTACTGCTGCGCGTTGACGTTATCGTATTCAAAGTGCTGATGATCGCACCTCTTGCCGAACTTTCGGATGGGGAATAGTTGTAGCGCCCAAAAATGCTGACTCGGTTGCTCATCGAATGGTCCAATCGGAAACTTGTTGCATCAAAGGATGAAGGATCGGAAATACTTGCATTAAATTCCGCCGCCCCTCCAGTGAGGATGCGGCCGTTAGGTATTGGATACGCGTCGAGATAAGGTCTAATTTGAGAAGATGCCGCATTACGAACGGCGAGCGAAGGAACGCTGGTAATTCGAGTTTGAGGGAGCCGTAGCCGAAGACCTTCGTAGGAGAAGAAAAAGAATGTCTTGTTTCTACCGTTATAAAATCGATCTCCGCCGTCACCAAACCGCGGCAAAAACACGGGGCCGCCTACCACACCGCCAAAATTATTTTGGCGCAGTGCTGGCCTCGCAAGGCCACGGCTGTTTCCGAACCAATCGTTGGCTTCGAGAGCTTCATTGCGAAAGTATTCAAATAGTGTACCGGTAAAATTATTAGCGCCGGACCGAGTAACGATCTGAACTTGAGCACCTGGCGTTCGCCCGAATTCGGGAGCGAATGTCGATGTCTGAATCTTAAATTCCTGCATTGCGTCGAGAGAAACAATACTTGCGGTTCCGCCGGATGCGGTAAACGCCGGTGACGTTCCGGCACCGGTGTGATTTAATGTGCCGGCGGAGCTTATCCCAGTGTTGGCGCTTACACCGTCAACAGTGAAGTAGTTTGCTGTCGCCCGCTGACCATTCACGCTAAATTGTCCTTGATTTGCGACGCTGGATTTTGTCGTAACAACACCCGGAGTAAGGTTTATAAGTGACTGAAATGTTCGTCCATTGAGCGGAATATTCTCGACGAACTGCCGGTCAACGACCGTTCCCACCGCCGGTGATTCGTCAATTAGTGACGCGTCGTTAGTTACTTGCACAGTCTCACTGACGTTCCCCGCCTTCAATGGTATCTGAAGCGACTTATTGTCTCCCACGTTCAGAACGACATTTGATACCTGCACCGGACTGAAACCTTGAGCCTGGGCCGTCACGGTATAGGTACTCGGAGGCAAAAGGGGAATTGTGAACTGGCCCTCATCGTTTGTTGTCGCTTGCCGCTTCAATCCGGTGGACTTGTTTTCCGCCGTGACCGTGGCGCCCGGCACGACTGCTCCGTTCTGGTCTTCAACAGTCCCGCTCAATGTTGCGCTCGTCGACTGAGCGACGGCAGTGAGCAGTGAGCAGTGAGCGGTGAGCAGTACGAAAAGAGCCGGCAGGACGAGGCGAGCTGAACTCGACAAGGAGCGTTGGCGGATCATGGTTCTACCTCCAAAGTAAATTTTGAATTTTCCGTCCACTACCTCAGACGGTTCTGACACTGCCTACTGCTTGCTGCTTACTGCCTTCTGAATTCTTGCAGCCAGGCTCTCGGCTCTTTTGAGTGAGCGCCAAAATTGTCCAGTTCTAATTACCTGCGTATTCGTATTTTCAGACGAGATGATGAAAGCGGACCGCACCACCTGGGTGTATTGCGAACACAGATCGAAAAGGCGCTCACTGGCGCGCGCCAAATCTCTATCGTTACTGAGTTCGATTTCTTCGGTTGGACCCTCGGGACTTGAATTTGGGAGAATGCCTTGTAGTTCACGCCGGAGAGAGGCTGACTCTTGAAATAACGCTTGAGCATGCTCGCCCATCATTGCGAGCCATTTGTTCCGGGCCTGCTTATCGAGTGCGGACAACTGCTCAGATGAAAACCTATTGGCAAGCCGCTTGAGCGCCCAGGCGTGCGCCATGGCTTCGCGTGACTGGTCCAACATTCGATTCGAGAAACGGCGAACCTCGTCATCAATCTGTTTGTCCTTGAATCCCTTGGCGGCGAAATAACGACGCAACTCGTCTTCAACGGGCACTGTATTCGCGGTTGACTCAGGCGGCTGAATAGTTATTTGACCAGCAGACTGGCGCGGTTGAGACTGCCGCTTCAACGCCTCGTCTACCGTTTGCACGTCAATTTTGAGCGCAGGGTTGTTCATAACCGGCTGCAACTCGCGGAGGACCTCACTCTTGCGCTGATCGGTATCGAAGATGCCCTCAACCCGGAGAATTCCGTCTGACCCGCGGGTGACACTAATCTGCTCTCCCATGTCAGCCTTGGCCAGATGAATTAAGCGCAGAACTTCAACTTCCAATTCGGCAGTGGCGACAATGGGAGTCGGGAGCAGAGGTCCAGGTGTTGGAGCATTGGTTTCGGATTTCGATTTGCCAGTTTCGGATTTGGTCACTGAGAGAAGTTCGGGCTCGGGCTCAAAGACTGAAGGTTCAACAACCGAAGCGGCACGACGTTCAAACGACGTTTCGGTCAGTCGATATTCACGCTCTTCTCTTCCGGCACTAACAGTTAGCGTTTGCTCGATCGCGTGAAGGTCATTGCGGCGAATAACAAGCGCGGCCCGCAATAGGCCACTTGTATTAGCCTGACCACCTTGGTTCGCGTAGCGGATTACATAAGTGTCCGCGCTTTCTTCAACCAGGGCGCGACCCGCATCTCCGATCAAAGACGCAAAGTCTTTTGCCGATACAGATTGTTGCCAGACATCTTCGAACGAGATCGTTCCCGCAAGTCCTCGCTTTTCTGGCGCGAGTTGAACTTGCGGACGGACGCCATGCTGATACAAGGTCTGCACGCCATCGCTCCGGCGCCAATCGCCTGCGACAAGCGCGTTGTTCTCGTTGTAGAGCCGGCGGGCAACGACTCCGCGTTCCGTGCTTTGCCAAACATCCACACGGTTGCGGGCAATCAGGTCGCCTGATGAAGACCTCTCTTCAAGTTGCAACGATCGGTGCAACACCGTGTCTGGTCTTGAGGCAATCGTCTCTTCGGCTTGAGTCGAGCGCTGAAGCAGGTTGGCGGCGGTAAGCGCCGGTGGTTGCATGCGCCGGTATAGCGACAAGACCGCGACTGTCAGGATCAAGACAACAATTGCGGTGACGACGCCGGGTCGCAACCAGAACGACCTTTGGCCGAGTACTCGCCTGAGTCGGGTTACAGCAGTCGTGAGAATGTCTGTCTGTGAACCTTTGCCTTGGTTCTTTTTCGCACGCGGTAGCTGAGGTTCGGCTACCGTCACTTCCGGTTCAGGTTCAGACTCGCTCTCACGCTCCGCCTTGAACACTGGATCGTTATAGATGGTATGGAGTGTCGGCCACGGACCACGGAAGCTCAGAGTCAATTCGAGCGTGCGCTCGTTACTCAGCTCGACCTGGGTCCTTTGCTCAACCGCACCGGATGGTGGGGGCTCGACATCGAGAAACAGCAAACGAGTTTCTTGTTCGCTGAACACCTCGACGAAGCCGATTTGTTCAGCCATGTCGATGTCGAGCGTCTGCTCGCTCTGCTCAGAGTTGACCTTCTGTGAGCCTTGGATGAAACCGTTGACCGAAATGTGCAGTTCTTGTGGCCGATGCTCAAACACCTCTCTAGCGCGACGACGACATCTTGCTACTCCCTTGTCACTGCTGACGCTACCTGTTCCGTCGCCCGGCCCACCATCTTGTCCACCACCTTTTGAGGAATCATCTTTTCCCATCGTGTCCACCGCATAACGCTCTGAGAGGAACGGCAAGCCATAAAACTTATTGACGCGATCCAAACAGGACTGACAACTGACAATGTGGGCCAGGGTCTCGCACGTAATCAGCGCTTCCGAGTGCGGCCCGTAGATAGAATCAAATTGCTCTGGCGACAGGCAGTCGCCATGGCGTGAACGAAAGATCGTCCGGCGTAATTCCGCCAGGAACTCGACTGTCGATTGCGCAACAACCTTTTCCCTGATATCCGGCGCCGGCTTCTCGTTCATAAAGGCCAGCGCTTCCGGATTGGCGAGAGTCACCTTGGCTTCAGCGCGCGCACTGCGCAGGCGCAGATCCACCGCGTGTCGAGTTCCACGAATGACCTTGGTGATCTCACTCGGGTAGTAGCCATGGAAAAAGCGGAGGATGAGGATGCTTCCTGCTTTGGAGGCAGATATCTCTTGTCGCCGGTTCTCCGCCAAACTAAGTACTGACCATACAGATAGAGTGACTTCGCATATCCCCATGAACCCAGATCCTGCGCAGTCGGAAACCGTTTCATGGTCGATTCAACCATGGCCTTCGACCAATCGGTTGTTGCGGTCTGTTTGCGCAGGTGACTATTGACTGGCCGGACCGGGTTCTGAGTACCGGCGGTGACGAATGGCGGCAGAAGTATCTGTCCGGCGATGCCGCTCAAACCCAATAGAACTCCCAAAACATTCCGTAGGCGCATAGATGCTCCTGTTCAACGGAAAACTGCGGGAAATTACCCAAAAGACCGAAGCGAATAATTGTGGTTTCGAATTTGACCCGGCTTAGGACAAAATCGGATACTAGCGGCAGCGCGCTAAAACGTCAACCGACTTTTCGATTGGCAGAGTGTTTTTTAGACCTCTTCCAACCGCTCGCGTGTTTCTGCGTGAACGGGTCTGAAATGGAATCACCGCCAGAGATGCAGAGAACGGAAAGTTATCGCAGAGCTCGAATTTGAACCCGACCGGATTTCGGCAGTGATGCAGTTTGACTTTGAGGTAACCAGCCAAACTGCATCAGCGCCCGGATTTCAAAAGTGCTTGACAGAGATTTAGCGGTTGGCCATATTGCGCGCACAAGAGACAATGCGTTTCATCATCAGGTAGATGATCTACAAGGCCAGCCACGCGCGTGGGCGGAGAGCTTCAAACCCTTTTGGCCAGGACTCAATAATCAGGAGATCTCATGGCAGACAATCCCAAAGATGATCAGAGAAAAGACAATGCATCGCACGATGCGAGTCGGCGCCGCTTTCTCAAAGGTGTAGGCATCGCCGGCGCCGGTGCGGCTTTGGCGGATAAGTTACTGATCGAAGCGGAAGCGAAGGAACCGGCGAACCAGAGTCGAAGCGTATCTGGAAACACTGATATCACACTCGACATCAATGGTCAGAAGCGCTCGACGCGGGTTGAGCCTCGAACCACTCTGCTGAACACGCTGAGGAATCATTTAGATCCGCCGCTGACTGGTCCCAAACTGGTCTGCGACATGGGAACCTGCGGCGCTTGCACGGTTCTGCTCGACGGAAAACCTGTTTACTCGTGTCTGGTTTTGGCTGTGGACGCTGTCGGCAAGAAGATCACTACCGTCGAAGGACTTGGCAATCCTGAGAATATGAATGCGGTGCAGAGTGCATTTGTTGAGAAAGACGCGTTGATGTGCGGCTTCTGCACGCCTGGATTTATCACTTCGATCTCAGCTTACCTGAAGCAGAATCGCAACCCATCTCTCGAGGATGTTCGCAACGCGTGCAAGGGAAACTTTTGTCGCTGTGGTACCTATCCTCGAATATTCGAAGCCGCGCTGGTGGCGGCTAAGAGCGCAAACCGCGAACCGTAAACCGGAAAACCGAGAACTGGTATATCTCAAGGCTTACGGGACCACGGATAGGGAGGTTTTGATGCAACAAGCACCGGCGAGAAAGAAAAAGAAGGTCCGAGTAGCTCGCGTCGTTAATGGCATAGAAACCATGGTCGAGATCGAAGTTGACGACGTGGGCGGACCCGCCTGGGGACCTAACGATAAACATACTCTACTCAACCACCACCTGACTCGCGTTGATGGCCCGCTTAAAGTGGCCGGGGTTGCGGAATACACCTACGACAAACGCGTCCCAGGAATGCTTGACGCCCGTGTGCTGCGATCCCCGCACGCTCACGCACGAGTTGTCAAAATCGATGTTGAGTCCGCCAGGCGTATGCCGGGCGTGAAAGCCGTAATCAGCATTACCGATAAGCCGGCGACAGGTGCGGCCGAAGGCGATGCCGGAAAGCCGGCAGAATCGCGTGAGACTATTGTGAATTTCGCCGGCGAGCCGGTAGCAGCCGTCGCAGCTGAAACAATCGAGATTGCGGATGATGCCATTCGGGCGATCAAAGTCGAGTACCAGGTTCTGCCGCACGTGGTAAGAGCGGACGACGCACTGCAGGAAGACGCACCAAAAGTTTTCCCTGAAGGAAATCTCGAACCGAGAGACAGCCAGGGCTACGCTACGAGAGTCTCCGCTGCCTGGGAGAAATGTGATGTCGTGTTCGAGTCGGAATATCGCACGCCGATCATCCATCACGCTTCACTTGAGACACACGGTCATATGGTTGACTTTCGTGGCGGGCAGACTGCGACGATTTATGCATCCACCCAGGGCACCTTTACGATCCCGGAAGATGCTGCCCGTGAACTCGGTTTGAAACAAAGTGAAGTGACCGCGATCGTCGAACACATGGGTGGCGGTTTCGGTTCGAAGTTTGGAATCGGCATTGAAGGCGCGCTGGCCTGCCGGTTGGCGCGGCAGGCGCAGGCGCCGGTGAGATTGATGCTGACTCGCCACGATGAATTCGTGCTGGCGGGGAATCGATCGGGTTCCTGGCAAAAATTCAAAGCGGGAGCGAACAAGGACGGCACACTGGTCGCGCTTCAGGCAACACAGTACCAGCTGGGCGGGTTAGGCGACGGCTCGCAAGCCGGCCAACCTTATATTTATCGAGTAGCTAATTCGTACCGAGAGCGTTACGCCATTCACACGCATGAAGACGCTTCTCGCGCGATGCGCGCGCCCGGCCATCCTCAAGCTTCGTATGCAATCGAGTGTTTGATGGACGATCTGGCCTTCAAGCTCGACATGGATCCCGTTGAATTCCGTAAGAAGAATCTCCGAGACAGGGTTTATCACTGCCAACTAGATCGTGGAGCACGGGAGATTGGTTGGGACAGACGCAGCAAGACACCTGGTGGAGCGGCTGGAGCATTGAAACGCGGGATTGGATGCGCCGTTGGAACCTGGGGCGGTGGCGGCAACAACCAGTGCAAGGTTGACGTTACTGTGGCACGTGACGGCTCGGTCCAGGTCGCTGTGGGCACGCAGGATCTCGGGACTGGCACGCGAACCTACACTCGAGCCATCGTGGCGGAAGAACTTGGGCTCCAACAGAAAGATGTGGTCGAGAAGATCGGCAACTCAAAATTTGGGTCAGCGAACGCCTCTGGCGGTTCTACTACTTCCGCTTCGCTAGCTCCTTCAGTCAAGAATGCCGCTTACAAAGCGCGCATCGCGGTCGCGGAAAAAATCGCGCCACTGCTGGCAGGTGTGAAAGCGGAAGATATCAAGTTTGAGAGTGGACAGGTCAGCGGGGGCGGAAAATCACTGCCGTGGAAGCAAGCTTGCGCGGCTCTGCCGTCGGCCGGCGTTACAGGGCATGGCGAATGGCAAGCGGAGCTTTCTGCGAGTGGTGTGCATGGCGTCTGCTTCGCTGAGGTTGAAGTGGACGTGGAAACTGGCCACGTCAAACCAATCAAGATGGTTCACGTGCAAGACATCGGACTTCCGCTCAACCGTCTGGCAGTGGAGAGTCAAATCAATGGCGGCATGATTCAGTCTCTAGGTATGGCTCTCTGGGAAGAGCGAGTGATGGATCCAAAGCTCGGAATCCAACTTAATCCCGGGTTTGGCGACTACAAATTGCCAGGGGCGGCGGAAATGCCGGAACTGGTTGCAATCATCGACGACGAAGACAAGCGCGAAGCGGTTATCGGCGTGGGTGAACCCGCAATAATCCCGTCAGTTGGTGCGGTGGCCAACGCAGTCTTCAATGCCTGCGGCGTTCGCGTCCGGAATCTACCTATTACTCCTGACAAGATCTTGATGGCTTTGACCCAAGGGAGGACAACAGCATGAAAGCGTTTGAGTGGGCCAATGCCAGCACCGTCAATGAAGCTGTTCAGCTGCTTAAGTCCGAGCCGTCCACCGGAGACATTGACGAGGCGGCACGACCAATCGCGGGTGGACAGGATCTGCTCACGACGATGAAGGATTACACCAGCCGTCCCTCGAGGGTCGTGAACCTCAAAGGGATTCGGGGCCTTAACGGCATCCAGGGAACCGCGAAGAGTGGATTAACAATCGGAGCGCTGGTGACCCTGACCCAACTGGAAGAGCATCCGGTGGTTCGGGCGAGCTTTCCGGGTCTGGCTGAAGCCGCTCATTCTGTCGCTACACCTCAGATTCGAAACCTGGGCACGGTCGGCGGAAATCTTTGCCAGCGTCCGCGTTGTTGGTACTTCCGTCTGGAAGATGTGATCTGCCTTAAGAAGGGTGGTGCAGAGTGCTTCGCCGCGAAGGGCGAGAACAAGTACAACGCGATTCTCGGCGGCGGTCCGTCCTACATTGTTCACCCGTCAGACCTGGCTCCGATGCTGGTAGCCCTCGGCGCCAGTGTTTCGGTGGTGGGAGCGGATGGCAAACGCGTCATTCCGCTCGACAAGTTCTTCACGTTACCCACCGAGAACATCCGACGCGAAACTGTACTTCGCAATGATGAGATCATCACGCAGATCCAGGTACCAGCTTCTCCTATAGCATCCCGATCTACTTACCTGAAGTTTAAGGAACGTGAGTCGATGGATTTCGCGCTCAGCTCTGTAGCTGCTGGGGTTCAACTGCGCGCGGATAACACTGTCGCACAAGCAAGCATTGTGCTGGGCGGAGTGGCTCCGATTCCCTGGCGGGCCCAGCAAGCCGAGCAGTTCCTGGTTGGTAAGACACTGAATGACGAAGTGCGCGCCGAGGCCGGAAGGCTAGCGTTGCAGGGCGCGCAACCATTAGAAAAGAACGGCTACAAAGTACCACTGACCCAAACGCTGGTTCGTCGGGCGCTGGCCAAAGCCGGTCAGGCTTAATCAGCGTTGGTAATTGAATTTAGGATGGCCTGGGACGATCCACAAAAGATTACCCGAACCAACACGATAGTTGTTGCTGAATTCCTTGTCGCATCTGAGCGGCGCAGTCCACGGAGGACGTCAATGTCAAACGAAGTAGTTAGCCCAAGCAATAACAGCCAGGTTCAGAGTCCTTTCTGCGGCTCACTGCGCTCTAAGAAGTTCTTTATGTTCGACGGAGTTGCAACCGAGGCCAGCCAATATCTCGATGCCAGCAATCACTGCTGGTGTCGGGAGACCCAGCAAGTAGTCGGCCCGGATGGAGGACGAGTTAATCCCAATCGCTGCGTCCCTGGCCGGTCGTGTTACAGCTCGGCGCTCGAGAGTGTATGATTGGAGCCTGAGTATTCTGGAGGTTAGATATGAGAAGAGTATTATTCGTCGCGATGTTGCTTGCTGCCGTTTCTGTCCTGACGGGAACTGTTCGGTTTAATTCTCGTGCGGAATCTGCATCTGTTCGTGGTGATTACGTCGAAGTTCGCACAGCCAGCGTATTCGCCGGGGCCTGTCACTACAATGGCGAACTGACGACTGCCGGACGTGAGGCGGTGATGGCCTGGAGCATCAAATCGGGAACCTGGCGAGGGACCGACCTTGCCGGCGTACGCGTCCTGGCGATTGTAAGTGCGGCCGAGAATTTGGCTGACAAGAATGCACTTCGCCAGTCGGAGATTATCATTTCCGACAGTGCGTCTGATGCGCAGTCACTTGCGGTAATGGATGCACTCAAGAGTCGCTATTCAGCATCGCTCGGCAAGATCACCTCAGTACGCAGGAGCGCTCTGAGCTTTGATCAAAAGGCCAAAGCATATTCGATTAGGGCTGCCGGTTCAGCAGCGTTCGAAGTTGAGTCAATGCCTGACGACCTCTGCTGCAAGATGCCTCAGCTGGTTTGGTATTCTCCGTTGGTGCCATTGGAGAATCGCAAAGTGGGATACACCACAAAGGCCCTGTACGAAGGCGGCGCGGTTGGCGACCCGTGGCAACGATCGGGTGAGAACAGCGCATTTTACGGAAGCTTCGCGTTCTAGTAGACAACGGCTAGCCGCAGACCAAAAACAAGGCGGTGAGCCTGCTCACCTCCTTGTTTTTGGTTTTGCGGTTCAGGACAGTCCGCTCGCGACGGCTCTGAGTGTGGGTCGGCAGACAAGGATCTTATTAGCATCGTCGCTTCGGCGCGGTGAATGGAATTGGCTAGACTCACTTCGTTCATTAATTAGGCGATCCACGAAATTACACGAACCAACACAAAGAAATCATTTTCGTGTTGCTTCGTGTGATTTCGTGGATCGTTTGGTCTTCGTGTGCGTGTGAAAAAAGCTTCTCCCTTAAGCATAAGAATGAAAGCAACCTTCTTCAAATCACCATCGGAGTGCCGACGCTGGCTCGAACGAAACCACGACAAGAAAACCGAGCTGTGGTTTGGCTTCTACAAGAAGAACTCCAGCAAGCGCGGCATCACATATCAGGAAGCGGTGGATGAGGCGCTTTGTTTCGGCTGGATCGATGGCTTGAAACATGGTGTTGACGAGGAAAGTTATTCGCTCCGCTTCACTCCTCGCAAAACAAAGAGTGTTTGGAGTGTAATCAACACCAAACGAGCCAAGGAACTACGAAAGCTTGGGAGGATGAAGCCCCCGGGCTTAGCTGCCTTTGGTGCTCGAGATCCGAAGAGATCCGGAATCTATTCCTTTGAAAATGCAACGCGGAAGTTTGATGCCGCCTGCGAGAAAGAGTTCAAAAAGCATCCGGAAGCTTGGGAGTTCTTCAGGTCGCAACCACCTGGATTTCAAAGAACTGCGACTTTCTGGGTTATGGCAGGAAAAAAGGAAGAAACCCGTCTGCGGAGGTTAGCGCAACTCATCGGCGCCGCAGAAAAGAAACAGAGATTAGGCATGGTCACCGGGAAATCTTCAACGGAGAAGTAGTATTGCGCCTTCAGATTTCACTTTGCGCCTTTGCGTGAAATACTTTTTTTACGTAATCAAGGCTTTGTACAAAAAGTCACCGACCAGTTCGAAACGGACCGCTGAGAACTAAGATCAGAACTGCTTCGTGAGATTTCGTGTAATTTCGTGGATCGTGTGCTTAGGTTTGGGCACCATACGATCCACGAAATCACACGAAAGAACACGAAACAACAGTTTTTGTGCAAAGCCCGTAATCAGGATCGGACGGGCCATTCTTCACCTGCCTAACATTCGATCCATTACCCAGGAAGTGCGAGCCGCAGTTTCGCCTTTACTCGGACACTTTCCCGTCCCATTCAACTCGTCGACCTCCGACTGAATCAACGGTTGCTGAATGTGCTGCGGATAATCAATAGCGAAGCTCTGAACTCCTTCTCTGGTTGCACGAATGATCGGCTGAGCATTGAAAGTTGAAAACGAGATCTTGCCTTCATCGCCCACGATCTCTGTGAGATCACCATGAGCGAATCCACTGAAACACCAGGTTCCTACTCCGTGCACGCCGGACCCAAATTTGAAGGTCCCGGTGACAATGTCTGGGCCCGCATATCTCCCCGCCTGATTTGACGTCAGCCCTTGAGCCTCGGCAATCGGTCCCAACGCAAAGTCGAGAAAATCAAGTAAGTGGGATGCCAGATCGACAAAGAGACCACCTCCTGAGATTTCCGGAACCAGTCGCCAGGGCAATGATTTCGCATCAACATTCTCGAGCGTCATTGGCTGATAGAGCACAACGTTTACAAAACGCACGTTTCCAATAACCCCAGCATCGATCAGCTCTTTCACCTTCAGGAACCTCGGCAGCGCGCGACGGTAATAAGCCACAAAGAGGGGCACACCTGCATTTTCACAAGCCTGGATCATCTCCTGACACTCCGTGAAGTTGAGCGCCATCGGCTTCTCAACATAGACGGGTTTCCCTGCCGCCGCGCTCAGTAACGCATACTGTTTGTGTGATGAAGGAGGCGTGGCGATGTAGATCGCATTCACCTCAGGGTCTTGAATCAGAGCCGATGCGTCGTCATACCACCTGGCAACGCCGTGGCGTTCGGCGTAGTCCCGCGCGAGGGCCCCGTTTCGGCGCATCACGGCCACCAAACTCGAATTCCGCACCTTTTGAAACGCAGGGCCGCTCTTAACTTCAGTTACGTCGCCGCAACCAATCATGCCCCATCGAATGAGGTCCATATCCCAGCTATTCTGGTGGTGGGCCAACTCTTGTCAATTGAAAATCAGACCCTTGTCCGCCGTTCAGTTAGCGTTGCCGTCTGATCAGAATCCAAATCCAACCGACTAGGGTTTGCCGCGCTGAAGCGCCATCGTGTCAACGAAATCTTATCTCGCATTTTCGACCAGCGATTAATTTCAATTTTATCACTCCATCTTTGCCGGCCGAGGGCACCCGGTCATTTCCCTGCTCGCTTACTAACGAGATCCTCTGACCGGCCGGCGGACGCAATTGAAACTCGCCGCTTACACCGGGTCGTAAAACAGCCATAGCTGCTTTCCCGGATTCCCACTTCAGATCGACTGCAATCGCGCCCCGCGCACGCAATCCCTTAATCGAGCCCGACGCCCAGGCAGTAGGGAGTGCCGGCAAGAGGCTGAGCTCGCCTGCGTGACTTTGCAGAAGCATTTCAACCATTCCCGCAGTCCCGCCGAAGTTTCCATCAATTTGAAACGGGGGGTGATTATCCAGCAAGTTCGGCAGCGTAGACTTTGCTAACAGCGCCACAATGTTTTCGTGAGCGAGGTCTCCTTCCTCGAGTCGAGCCCAGAAGTTGATAATCCAGGCCCGACTCCATCCGGTGTGCCCACTTCCGGCCTGGAGCCGTCGCTCGAGTGATACACGCGCAGCGCGTGCCAGCTCGGGCGTGCCTCGTAAGGTAATTTGATCACCAGGATGAAGCGCGAACAGGTGGGAGATGTGACGATGTCCGGGCTGCGGCTCATCATAGTCCTCCAGCCATTCCTGCAACTGACCGTGCTTGCCAATCTTCATCGGTGGCAGACGATCACGCGCTGAAGCCAGTCTCTTCCGGATTTCGACGTCCGCGCCTAGTAACTGGCCCGCTTCGATCACGCGAGTGAACAATGCATGAACAATTTGCGTGTCCATCGCAGGTCCCATGCACAGTTTGACTGGACTGCCGTCCGCAGCTCGGTATTGATTCTCTGGCGAGAGCGATGGCCCGGTAATCAAATGTCCCTCGCCGTCGTCAACGAGATAGTCAAGGAAAAACTCTGCCGCTTCTCTCATCAGCGGGTAGGCACGTTCGGCGAGAAACGAGCGGTTGCGCGTATAGTCATAGTGGTCCCAGAGGTGCAGGGCGAGCCAGGCTGCGCCCATCGGCCAGATGCCGGCATGAACACCATCGATAGGCACGGCATGTCCCCAGCCGTCAGTATTGTGATGAATCACAAAGCCGCGCGCGCCGTAAAGATTCTTCGCCACGCGACGACCGTCCTCACGCGCATTTTCCAGCAGGTCGAATAACGGAGAGTGCAGTTCCGACAGATTGCAGACTTCGGCCGGCCAGTAGTTCATCTCTATGTTGATGTTGATCGTGTATTTGCTGTCCCACGACGGCTGCATCTGATCGTTCCACTTGCCCTGAAGATTCGCAGCCATTGTGCCGGGACGACTGCTGGCGATCAGGAGGTAACGTCCAAAGTGGAAATAAAGCGCTTCGAGTGGGAGATCTTTTTCGCCTGATTGCACACGCTTCAGACGATCGTCAGTCGGAAGGTCGAGGGTGGGTGCGTCCAGGCTAAACTCAACGCGGCGAAACAAGCGCTGATGATCTGTGACATGCGCGGCTCGCAGCTGGACGAACGGTCTTCTTGCGGCCTTGAGATATTCACGGGCCTTGATTGCCGGGTCCTGTTGACGCAGATTAGTGGCTGCCACAAACAACATCGTGACTGCGTTCGCGGCCTTCACCTGCACTTCGTCTTTTCCTAATTTGGTAGACGCTCGACGTCCTTCGGCAAGAACTTGCAATACTCCTCGAAACTTAACACCCACCTTACGCTCGAGCTGATGCCGTTCGCCGCGGGCAATCGCTTCCCCATCGATAACAACAAGGTTGGGGCTAAGCACGCTAGTCTCACTGTCCTGCTCGCGTGTCAGAGTGGCAGCAAATGAAACCAACCCTGGCTTGTCACAGGTCAAGCGAATGACGATCACCTGATCCACAGCCGAAGCAAATACTTCGCGCGTGAAACGCGCGCCGCCCAGGTTATAGCTGACTCGAACAATTCCGGTGTCGAGATCCAGCTCCCGGGTGTAGTCGCTTGCTTCTTCGTGATCAGGAAATCGAAGTAACAGGTCACCCAAAGGCTGATATGGCGGCATCCGCTTGGGAACGGAGATGATTGTTTTCTCGGCGAGCTGTTCGGCTTCTTTTGGCTTCCCCGCAACCAGGAGTCGTCTTACTTCCGCGAGATTGCGTGCGCCTTCGGGATTGTTTCGATCTCGTTTTTCCCCTGCCCAGATTGTCTCTTCGTTGAGCTGAATTCGTTCATTCGAAACTCCGCCGAAAACCATCGCGGCCAATCGTCCATTGCCGATTGGAAGAGCTTCGTTCCAGCTCGCAGCTGGCTGGCGATACCAGAGGCGCAAGCTGCTCCAGTCGAACGACGTTACTGGACTCTTTCTGTTCTGCGCCAGATCTTTGGAAATCTTGACAGCACGCGATTTGAAACCCGGCAGCAGAAGACCGAAGGCGGATAGGAGAAGAAAGGTTCGCCGTCTCATGATTTAGCCTGTGGATGACACGGAAAAACAAAATGAGTTAACCCAGCCGAGGGGCAGCCTTCGAGCTTTCACGTCACCACCACACGCAGTCTTGTAAGCTGCACGTCTTAACACGCCGGAGCAAGCCCATCAAGATCAAAATTATTCGAACCTGAAGCGGTGACCAATTTGACCAATTCACTGGGTTGGCTTGGTGAAAATGATCCACCTGAAACCCCATGACCGAAACGAAAAGTTTGTTATTGTGTTAGTTATATTTCCTAGCACCCACGCGGGCCGCCTGCGTGGGAACCCCGCGTGGGATCGTTTTTGACTTCCCGCTCGCATGAGGTGCGAAATAATGCTTGCTCCCAGGATTGTTGTTTGGCTAATCACTGTCGTTATCGCTATCAGCACAATCATTACAAGCCCGTCCTCGGCCCAACAGATCAGAGAGGACGCGAGAAAAACGAGTCTTAAATCCAACACTCCTTCAGATGAGATCGTGCGTGTCGACGTCGACCGCGATGGCCGTGCGGACATCATTGAGCGCTGGTGGAACGGAAAGCGCGTGCGTTGGTTGGATGAGAATGGCGATCTGCTGGCGACGGACACGCGTGGCGATCAGGTGGCGGACGTGTTGCAGGTAGACAAAAATGGCGACGGACTTTACGACGGTCCATACGACTTGAATATCAAGTGGGCCGACAACGACCGCGACGGCAAACCCGACTTGCAGGCCTGGGTCACGCAGTCTCCGGAATGGGCCACAGACAAATGGAACGCCAGCGGATCTCATTGGATGCTCTTCATTGACGTCGAGAAAGACGGCGTGCTCGGCTGGCTCGACTGGGAGAAGTTTGATTTTGGCAATGACAACTGGGGATACACTGGTGTCACAAACTGGCTGCCTGATTACAATGGCGATGCAGTGTTCTTGAAAGTCCATCGTCCACCTCAATCGTTGCCCGACCCTCGACTCAATTGGGAAAATCCGTTTGCCTTCTACGATTTCGACGGCGATGGTGCGAGCGAGATGGCTATGCGCTGGCTCGACCCAGTTCCACCACTCGACCAGGGAGCAACTCGACTGTCGGGAATCCTCAACGAAGCGTTCGTGACCTTCGACGTCGATAACGATTCGACGAAAGGAAACGAGACTGACTACGACATGTCGCTGCGAGGCGCCGGCGGGCCAGGTGTCCCTTACCGATCTTTCGTTCACAAGTATCCGGCGCTCAAAGGAAATCCGAAGTTCGACGCCTGCTTCCAGTGGAATAACTGGCGCCAAATTGACGAACTCATGTATATGCCCCACGCGCAAAGTTATGACGCATTTTTTAAGGCGGGCTGGACGAGCACGTATTTCGTGTTTGATGAAGACGACGATGACCACCGCTGGGAACGCGTGGAAATGTATTACCCAATGCATGGCTTCGGTGGCCCGAAAGAAATTGATCTCTATTCCACAAAGCGTTGGCGGCGCAGTAACTATGCTGAGGAAGACATGGTTTCGCCAACCGAACGACCGGGAATCGCCGGACATCCGCAGGCTGACTCGATTGGCGATCGCGGTGAGTTTGATGAGGACAACTCTGGCGGTGGAAAACTCTACATGGGCGTCTTCGATCGAAAACTGCATCTGGCAGGCGCCGAGTGGGGCGCCTGGTTGGTAGACAAGAACGGCGAATTTCATGGAGGCGTCAAGACGCCTTCTCCCAAGCCTCGCGCGCCGGCTGTGGGCGAGGTAGTAAAGTATACAGATACTGATAACAACGGATTTCTTGATACGGTCGAGTATGACTACGATGGTGACCGCACGATTGATTTGCGTGTGTCTCTACTGGATTATCGCAGTTCCAGCCAGCCTCAGCCTGATGTAACACCGCTGATTGATACGCACCGAGATGGCTGGCGAGGTCTAAACGCATTGTTCAATCGGCTGGCGAGTCAATCCTGGCAAGAGGCTTTGGTGGTTTACCGTGCAGCCTGGCGACGTGGGCTGACAACTCCAGAGACAGATAAGTTGGCCTTCGCGTCCTCGGTGGGTGAGCGCTATGACCACGCCTACTGGCTTAAGGAGAAAGTCTTCCGCCAACTCCGCACGCGACTTCAGGAAGCGAAACAAGCCGACCCTGCGAGCGTAACAAAGCTCGAAGCACTCGAAAAACAGCTTACGCGGCTCTATTACCTCGGGCAGTTTGACGCTTATGCGCGTCTGATTGCAGAGGTGCCGGGAAAGTGAAGCGCTCGCTTCGTTAGCGGACTTCTAGAGACATAATTCGCAGAACCTCAATACCAGGTGCAATTCATCTGCAACTAAAGGGGATCTCCTGATGCAACTACTCGGCACCGCAATTCTGACGGTGACAATTCTTTTTGGTGCAAGCCTTCCTCTGCCTGCTCAACAACAATCCAGCAGCACCAGGAAGGATATTTATCACGACGGCTGGATCGATCTGAACAAGAACCGCCGTATGGATGTTTATGAGAATCCCAGGGCCGACATCAACCAACGAGTTGAAAACTTGCTCGCGCAAATGACACTGGAGGAAAAGACCTGTCAGACGGCGACGCTGTACGGCTACAACCGAGTTCTGAAAGACGAGCTACCCACTCCTGAATGGAAAAACCGAATCTGGAAAGATGGCATTGCGAACATCGATGAACACCTCAACGGTTGGTCCCCAGGCGCCGGGAGCATTTATGCGCGCGACATCCAGAAACATGTCTGGGCGATGAATGAAACGCAGCGTTTCTTTATCGAGGAAACCCGTCTCGGCATTCCTGTTGATTTTACCAATGAGGGAATACGCGGTGTGGCGTTCCTGACAGCTACTAGTTTTCCTTCACAGTTAAGCGTGGGCCATACATGGGACCCTGACCTCGTGCGAGACATCGGCAGGATCACAGCTCGAGAAGCTCGGGCCCTTGGCTATACGAATATCTACGCGCCGATTCTGGACGTCGCGCGCGATCAGCGTTGGGGACGGCTGGCGGAGACTTACGGCGAGGATCCTTACCTCGCGTCGAGGCTCGGGGTGGAAATGGTCAAGGGTCTACAAGAGAATTACACAGTTGCTTCAACCGCGAAGCATTTCGCCATCTACAGCAACAACAAGGGCGCGCGTGAGGGCCAGGCGCGTACCGATCCGCAAACCTCACCGCGTGAAGTGGAGAATATCTTTCTGGCGCCATTCAAAGCCGCCATAAAAGAAGGGGGCGTCCTGGCCGTAATGAGTTCTTACAACGACTACGACAGTATTTTCGTGACCGGAAGCAAATACTGGCTCATCGATCGACTGCGAGGCGATCTCGGCTTCAAAGGGTACGTGGTTTCTGATAGCGCTGCCGTTGAATATCTTCACAACAAACATGCAGTGGCAGAAAACATGAAAGACTCGGTGCGACAGTCGATCGAGGCCGGCTTGAATGTCAAAACCAACTTCACACCTCCCGACGACTTTGTTCTGCCTCTGCGTGAGCTGGTGAAGGAAGGGAAAGTCTCCCTCAAAACACTGGACGATCGCGTGCGCGATGTACTGCGAGTGAAGTTCCTGGTTGGAATCTTTGATCGACCCTATGTCTCAGACCCCGAAGCCGCGACAAAGATCGTGAATTCTGCGGAACACCAGCAAGTCGCTTTGCGGGCAGCGCGGGAGAGCATCGTGCTGCTCAAGAACGAGAAGAACATCCTGCCTCTAAGCAAAGAGGTTAAGTCGATTGCGGTCATTGGCCCAAACGCGAATGACGACAGCAACACACAGTATCGTTACGGCCCGTCGGGTGTGCGAGGCGTCACCGTGTTCGAAGGGATCAAAGCTAAACTGAGTGAGAAGGTGACAGTTGATTACAGCAAGGGCTGCGACGTCACCGATGCAAATTGGCCCGAGAGCGAGGTACTTCCCTCACCATTAACTAAAGATGAACAGCAAGACATCGATCGGGCCGTTGAGTTGGCCAGGAGATCAGATATTGCCGTGGTCGTACTGGGTGATTCAGTCAAGACGGTGGGCGAGAGTGCGAGCCGCACGAGCCTGGATTTGCCTGGCCGTCAGTTGGCGTTGGTCCAGGCAGTTCACGGCACCGGCAAACCTGTCATTGTCGTCCTGATCAATGGTCGCCCAATGAGTATTAATTGGATTAGTCGAAACGTACTGGGGATTGTTGAGGCATGGTTTCCCGGCGCGCAGGGCGGAACCGCCATCGCAGATGTTTTGTTTGGTGATTACAACCCGAGCGGAAAACTAACAGTTACGTTTCCGAAGACAGTGGGTCAGATCCCGTACAACTTTCCGACCAAGCCCAACGCCCAATGGGAAGGCGAGAAGAGTCGAGTGAACGGCGCGCTTTATTATTTTGGTCACGGCCTGAGCTACACCAGCTTCGAGTACAGCGAGTTGAAGATTGAACCGTTGAAACAACACTCGCACGGGAACATCAACGTGAGCTTTACCATCAGGAACACCGGCACACGCGAGGGCGACGAGGTGGCGCAACTTTACACTCGCGACCTGGTAAGCAGCGTGACCACTTACGAGAAGAATCTGCGAGGCTTTACCCGAGTTCACCTGAAACCTGGTGAAACCAGGACCGTTACTCTCACGCTGACGCCGGAAGATCTCGCATTGTGGGATCGCAGTATGCGTTTCGTTGTCGAGCCAGGCATGTTCCGAGTGATGATCGGATCCTCATCCGAAGATATTAGGTTGACTGGTGAGTTTGAGATCGTACGAACGGGTAGGTAAAGTCGCTGTCAGGCAGGAACCCGCAGTCAGGAAGGGGACCCTGTCCCCGCTTCAAGTTTGAAGGCCAGGCATGATCAAGGCGACAGCTCAAGCTCATACAGCTTGAGCTGTCCTTTTGTCATTGCTGACCCTTCAAGCTTGAAGCGGGGACAGGGTCCCCTTCCTGACTGCGGGTAACTCAGCTTGAGTGATCCATTGATAGTGGCTTTTCAGAATGCACTATTCACAACGACAACACACCTGGCAGAACATATGCACGTCCTCCAAGTTCGATCGGAATCGATGGCCAGCCGGGGGTCGTGCTAATTATTTCGATTCCATCCGCAAGTGCGATGCACGTCTCCTCAACCTTTGAACCTGTAATCGATGGATTCCAGGCGAAGGCCTGGTTGTTTCGCACAAACTCTCCGCACTCCGGATGCGCGACCCAATCGCGCGTCCGATAACCAATCGCTCCGCCTTGATGGTGCAGGTGTATTTCACGTGGGAAACCTGCGTCTGCATATGCCCGAGCCGCCACCTCGTAGAGCTCGCGTCCGGTTGTGCCTGGCCTCGTCGCGTTACAGAGATGCGCGTTAACCATGGCGCAGTCGTGGGTCCGCTGTTCCAGGTCTTCTGGAATCGCACCCACACAAACGATGCGCGATAGCGACGCGGTGAGTCCACCGCGGCGGGCACAAACCACAATCATCACCACCTTCTGCCACGCTCGGTCACTTGGCACTGGATGACGAAAGCGTTTCAGCCGGTCGTCCGCGGCCACCAGCGTGACGACCGAGTGAGCAGCGACAGCGGCAAGTGCATCATTCGCGCGACGCGCCACTTCCCTTTCCGACAAACCAGGCGTCAGCTTTCGCGCCATTTCGCCGATGGCAGCACCTACGTCTTTGCTCAATGCCCGATACCGTTCGATCTCATCCGGAGTCAGCTCGTAACGTGCCCTCGCCAATTCAGATTCAACAACTCGCACTGGTTCCGGCATCGGAAGATCTGAGCCCAACGGTAACTGATCGGTAATTAGCGAGCGCGCCACATCCGCCACATGCGTCGGATTGGCCTTCTCTTCCTCCCAGGCGAACTCAACGCCTTCCTAACCCTGACCGTTGAGCTCTTCAGTCATCAATCGGTCCAACTCAATCGTGTTTGCCAGAAGGAAGCGCATACCATCGCGTCGAACGAACAGCGTTCCGGCGCCGGCGTCGCGACTCAGGTCGATGCCGTTCCTGCGTCCAGCTGTAAGCCAGGCAAAATTGTGTTGTGAGTTGATCAGTACTCCGCTGAGTCCTGCTTCCGACATGAGGCGGACGAGCCGTTCAGTTTTCTCTTCGATCTCTGGAGACATATTAATGTCCGACACACTTTTAGTTTGTCGTTGAGCAACGTTAGCGACAAGCTAAAGGAAACTGCGGAACCTCTTTGGAGTGCGGCGCCTTGGCGCCGCTTTGGTCCGAGGCGGCTTGACGCCGGTGATCCGCTGGAACGTAACCCGCGGTAGCCGCGACAGGTCGCGTAATACCAAAGCGGTGACAGGTCACCGCACTCCAAAGGTCTGCGAACTCCACGTTTGGAGCGTGCTGATCTGTCAGCCTTTGCCCGTACGCGACCGGTAGGTTAATTATTGAGAACGCCGCGCTTGGAAGTTCGGATCGAGTTCTATCGCCCGCTGAAAGTGTTTTTCTGCAAGCTCATTCATCGCCAGATTTTTGAGTCGCAATCCGATCATCCAATGGTACAGCGGATTATCCGGCGTAAACTGGTCGGCCTGTTTTTTATACGCGCGCGCTTCTGAAAACCTGCCCAGAGATGCGTTCGCCCCGGCGAGTTGATTATTAGCCAGGACCAGCCGGGCATTCGCTCGCAGAGCGTCGAGCCAAACTGAAATGGCTTCGTCCTTACGGCCCATTTGCCAGAGCGATTCGCCCTTTTCCTCGCGCGCCAGAATTAGGTCCGGGCGCTCAGCTAAAGCCTGACTGAGACTTACCTCAGCTTGTTCATAGCGGCGCAAACGGTTGAGGATCGTGCCGCGATAATACAGGCTTAAGGCTCTTGCCTGTCCTTCCTGGTACGAGGCAGCGTCCTCGAGTAACTTAACGGACTTCTCAGAGTCGCCCGAGAGATATTCAAACCAGGCAAGTTTCGAAAGGACATTGCTATTCGCAAAGAACCCGTAACTCGACGCCGCCCGAAAATGGTCCTTACCTTCGCTGACTGCCTGGCGCTCAATCGGGCTTAGCCACGGATCAGGGTTTGGCTGCGCCAACGCCAACTCGTCAGGGATCTGAATTTTCTGGAATGCGCCGTCGCCCGCGTATTCGTGAAAACGTACCCAGCCGCTGTGGGCAGTCAGGCCGATCCAAACAAGCGCAAAACCAAGAAACAACCAGCCCGCCTTCAGAATTCGCCCGCCTGACTTCAGGACGAAGCGATAAAACGAAAAATCTTTCGTGCTTAGCAATCTCCACGCTCTTAAGGCAAGAAACGTCGTCACCGCCGCACACCCAAGGGCCATCAGGAACGGAACAAGTTGGTAGACGCCCCGCACCGCCAGGAAGCTGCCGAGAAAAATCAGCGCCCCAGCGATTTCTTCCCGCCAGGTAAGAGAGTAGTTTTTCTTGATCGTCTTCGGAGCGGTGATCGACGGCTTGCCAAATCCGAAGTACAAAGCGTCGTTGGGACAAACACTGATGCAATCCATGCATTTCATGCATCCGGGATCGACCACCATCCCATATTGTTTCACCTCCGCGTGGACGATAACGTTGGAAGTGCACGTGGCTGTGCAATGGCCACATTGGTTGCAGGCGTCGGTGACACGAATTTTTCCGGGCGCTATTCTGTCGGCCAAACTAAAGAATCCGCCGTAGGGACACGCGTAGGTGCAAAACCCTTTGGATCCCAAAAAATAAACTGTCATGAAGCCACAGATGAATAGAAAAGGAATGGCGACCGCAACGGAAGGAAAAGTTTGCCAGAAGTCATTAGTGACCAGGTGATTGGAAAACTCGGGGATGAGCGGCGCGCCCTCAGGGCTTGAAAAGACTCGAGAGACCGTTGGCCAAACGAACATGTACAACGCTGCACCAAGCGGGACGAAGACCAGCAGTCTTGAACGAAACGGCTTCGGAACCAGACCGACCTTCTTCAACATCCACGCGCAGAAATCTTGTAGAGCCAGAACGTGACATCCCCAACCGCAAACAAAACGTCCGAAGATCAAAGTCGCTATGATTGCCAGAGCAAAGAAGATAAAGCCCGCATTGATTGCACCCTGTTGGAGAGTGGCCATGCTCTCTGAAGGCTCAATGGGCGAAACAGTCGTACCCATGATTCGCCACTGAATGATGTGTGCGATCATAAGCAAGTTAAGAGTAATGAGTGCCGCGGCCCGCCAGCGGCTGTTTCGTGATTCGCGAATACCGCTGTCGGGCGCCGGAGAGTTGCTCAGTACAGGGAGGTTAATCGACCTCTGCTTCTTTACTTCCTTGCTTACACACCCACTCTTCATAGTTCTTATCTCAAACTACATCCAGCGGTCGGAGGAAGTTATCTTAGCCCTGAATATGATTCAAGCGCACCCCAAGACTCGGGTAGTGGTGCAGTTTGAGAAGTTCTTCTGCTTAGCACGGCTTGCACGAAAAACTCCTTGTTTCGTGTTCCTTCGTGTGATGCGCGTGGATCGTATGGCGCCCAATCCTAAGCACACGATCCACGAAATTACACGAAATCTCACGAAGCAGTGCTGTCAAATTTGGTGGTATCGCAAGCGGATCGATGAAGCGCTCCAACCTCACAAAACTGCCAAAACGCGCCTAGAAACCTTTACTTTTCACAAAACCATAGGTAAAACCTTTCCGTCGCAATTCAATACTTCGCCTTATCCAACGGAAACTGGAGATCCCTAGACCATGTTGACGACAACTCTGGCCCCGCTTCTTCTCCCTCTGCTCATGCTCTTTGGAAATAGTTCGAACCAATCTGCGGCTCGGCTTAATCCGACTAATAATGCTCCCAATAATACGTTCGCCCGCTTCAAAGCCAATAGTCCGCCAACCCAAAAGGACAGCGGAATCCTTGAGAAGATGATGGTGGCGCAAGGCAAGGCTGCGCTTGATATCGATCTGAGCCGGCTGAATGGAGGTTCCTCATCGCCCACGACATCGTTGCGATTCTCAGTGGCGCCGGATTCGTTCTTCACGGTTCTTGTTCTCAACAAGGCTTTGCGCGGGCCTTATCCAGGGTCGATGGCCCTCCTACCGCGAAGTTCCGCGATGCTTCCTGATGAATTGAACGCATCGTTCAACCAACTCGTGGTTGAAAAAACCGATTGGACTGAATCATTCGATATTGTTATCCGGGATGGCAAAACCGGCTTCACCTTTTTCAACATTGAAGGAAATCTCTACGAGTACGATGCCAAGCGCCAGGTGCTCAGTATCAAAGACGGGAGACTTCTGCTCTCAAATGAGTTCGCTGGGAAGCTGGGCCGTCCGGGCGACGCGGGAGCCGAAGTAGGAAAGATTTCAATTACCACCACGATGCGAACGATCGAAATCACGCACGTGGTTGACGGAGAAGTCAAATCGGCTGAACTGCCACCGATTCCTAATGGAACCCTGGTGCCAGGACCAGACGTCATCGTGGGAGAGTTGCCGGCCGTACAGCAATTTGGCAGCAGCGGCACTCAGGTTGGCCTGGCGGTGGCCACCGACTCTTGCAACGCTGGATCCGAGCCGTTGCACTGGTTCGCGATGCCAAACAACGACCACCCCGTGATCCCGCAGAATCTATATCGGATGAGCGGCGGCGCGGGCAACGACGAACGCTTTGAGCAAATTGGCGGGTCGTGGCTGAAGCATGCGTTCACCGCACTGCAACAAAACGCTTGCGGCTTTGGCTGCCAGTCTTCTGGTACCGGCACTCTGCTCGGGGCCGGATGTTCAGATCCCTACTCCGCGAGTTTGAACGCAAGTCAAAACAGTCTTGGCTCGCGCGCCTGGGTGAATCCCTTCACTGGAGCGTACCCGCGCGGAGATTCACCTACGAATCCGAGAGATCACACAGGCCACTCTCATACCGGCACATCGCACAGGCTTCTCGTGGAAATCAGTGACCTGCAGGCCGCAGCGAACCCCGGAGCGACTTATTACGCCGAAGCTCAATATGTGACACCTCATGAGTTTGTCTGGTGTCAGGCGAATCCCGGTCAATGCAATCAGTACAACAACGCATCGTATCGCCGATTCAATGTTAGCGGCACGACTAGTTTTAGTTTTTCCGCGGTCGGAAGCACCGTGCGAACTAAGCCAGCCATCGTTGCCTGGTCGGGAGCAACCATCGCCGCTATCGAGCCGGCTCCAGGCACTGACGGCACCGGGGCCATCGCCTTCAAAGTAACTAATCCATCCCCGGGAGTTTGGCACTACGAATACGCAGTCTATAACCAAAGCCTTGATCGGGCGATTCAGTCATTCAGCGTGCCCCTGGCGCCTGGAGTCGTCATAAGCAATATTGGGTTTCATGCGCCACCTCAGGCGGCCGCATTTGCAAACGACGGTACTGTGGGAAGCGCGGGATTTAGCAGTCTTCCCTGGGCAGTAACGCAGACTTCAGATTCCCTCATCTGGAACTCGGAAACCTTTGCCCAAAATCTTAACGCGAATGCGATTCGCTGGGGAACTCTGTATAACTTCCGTTTCGACGCGAACGCGCCTCCACAAACAGCCAACGCGACTATCGGCTACTTCAAGACTGGATCGCCGTCGGCAGTTCAAATTCAGGGACCAGCAGCTGGGTCACCTTCCCCTACACCGACGCCGACGCCGACGCCGTCACCTGGTAATTTTTCGTTGTCGCTCAATGGGTCGACTTCACACGTCGATGTTCCATCTCATTCCAGTCTCAACATTGGCAGCACCTTTACCGTCGAGGCCTGGGTCAAGACCAACTCGACGAGTACTCAACAAGGCATCGTCGAACGTTACGACTGGACACCAGCCGCTGGCGGGTACGGGCTGCGGCTCACCAACACCGGTAAGGTGGCTTTCTTCACCGTGCGCAACTCTTCTCAGTTGGATTACATGGAGAGTGCTGCTTCCGTCACCGCGGGGTCGTGGCAACACGTAGCTGGAGTCTACGACGGCTCGCAA
>Ga0187892_10001722_pt1 | contig 48030 bp, 51 predicted proteins | sample MA1701073metaG_FD_139345 | JGI IMG/M metagenome (GOLD analysis project Ga0187892, IMG submission 139345) | Bio-ooze microbial communities from a basaltic lava cave in the Kipuka Kanohina Cave System on the Island of Hawaii, USA - MA170107-3 metaG ...
CCGTAGATCGGCACGGTCTTCGTCTGCGCGAGCGCCATCAGCACCGGGATCTCCTCGCGGCAGGGCGCGCACCACGAGGCCCAGACGTTCAGGACCCAGACCTTGCCGCGCAGCGCCTCCGGCGAGAGCTTCTCGCCCGGCTGGTCGAGCCGGGGCAGCGAGAACGCCGGCGCCGGCTTGCCGATGAGCGGCGAGGGCACCTCGCGCGGGTTGAGCGAGAGGCCGATCGCGAGGAGCAGGACGAGGAGCCCGAAGGCGCCGAGCGCGACGACGAGCCGCGTCATCCGCCGGCCCCGCTCCCGGCGAGGGCCGCGCCGAGGCGCTCGCGCACCTTCAGCCGGTAGCGGCGGTCGCTCGCCGCGAGGACGCCGCCGAGCGCCATGAGGATCGCGCCCCACCAGATCCAGTCGACGAACGGCTTGTGGTGCGCGCGCACGCTCCAGGCGCCGCCGTCGAGCGGCTCGCCGAGCGAGACGTAGACGTCGCGCGTGAGGCCGGTGTCGATCGCCGCCTCGGTCATCGGCATCTGCGAGGAGAGGTAGGCGCGCTTCTCCGGCCGCATCGCGCGCTCGACCTTGCCGTCGCGCAGCAGCTCGAGCTCGCCGCGGTGCGCGCGGTAGTTCGGGCCCTCGACCTCCCGCACGCCCACGAAGCGCAAGCCGTAGGGGCCGATCGCCACCGTCTCGCCGGGCGCCATGCGGACGTCCTTCTCGGTCTCGTAGCCTTTCACGAGCGTCACGCCGGTCACGCAGACGGCGACGCCGAGGTGGGCGAGGTGCATGCCGTACCAGGCGCGCGGCTGGCGCGCGCCGCCGGCCGCGATCCGCTGGCGCATGTTGAGCGCCGTTGCCGCCGCCACCCAGGCGGCGAGGGCGACGCCGAGGGCGGCGAGCGGCTGCCACCCGCCGAGCGCGAGCGGCACCGCGATCGCGGCGGCGGCGGCGACGCCTGCGGGCAGCGCGAGCCGCCGCGCGAGCTCGCGCGCGGAGGCCTCCTTCCAGCGCGCGATCGGCCCCACCGCGACGAGCAGGAGGAGCGGCACCATCAGCGGCACGAACACCGAGTTGAAGTAGGGCGGTCCGACCGAGAGCTTGCCCAGGCCCAGCGCGTCGATCGCGAGCGGGTAGAGCGTGCCGAGCAGGACGGAGGCCGCGGCCACGACGAGGAGCACGTTGTTCGCGAGCAGGAACGCCTCGCGCGACACCGGGGCGAAGTCGCCGCCGGTCGCCGAGCGCGGCGCGCGCAGCGCGAAGAGCACGAGCGAGGCGCCGATCACCAGCGTGAGCAGCGCGAGGATGAAGACGCCGCGCCGCGGGTCGGTCGCGAACGCGTGCACCGAGGTGAGCACGCCGGAGCGCACGAGGAACGTGCCGAGCAGGCTCAAGCTGAACGCGGTGATCGCGAGCAGCACCGTCCAGCTCTTGAACGCGCCGCGCTTCTCGGTCACCGCGAGCGAGTGGATGAGCGCCGTACCGACGAGCCAGGGCATGAAGGACGCGTTCTCGACCGGGTCCCAGAACCACCAGCCGCCCCAGCCGAGCTCGTAGTACGCCCAGTAGCTGCCGAGCGCGATGCCGAGGGTGAGGAAGATCCAGGCGGCGATCGTCCACGGCCGCGACCAGCGCGCCCACGCCGCGTCGAGCCGGCCGGCGATGAGCGCGGCGAGCGCGAACGCGAACGCGACCGAAAAGCCGACGTAGCCCATGTAGAGCATCGGCGGGTGGAAGATGAGCCCCGGGTCCTGCAGCAGCGGGTTGAGGTCGCGGCCGTCGGGGGCCGGCGGCAGCAGGCGCTCGAACGGGTTCGACGTGAAGAGAATGAAGAGCAGGAAGCCGGTGCTGACGAGCCCGAGCACGCCGAGGACGCGGGCGACCATGGCGTCGGGAAGCTGGCGGCTCGCGACCGAGACTGCGGCCGCCCAGCCGGAGAGCATCAGGATCCACAGGAGGAGCGAGCCTTCGTGCCCGCCCCAGGTCGCGGCGAAGCGGAACTCGACCGGGAGCTTCGAGTTCGAGTGGTTGGCGACGTAGGCGACCGAGAAGTCGTTCTGCACGAACGCGGCCGCGAGGCAGCCGAACGAGAACGCGACGAGCAGGAACTGCGCGCGCGCGGCCGGCCGGGCGAGCGCGATCCAGCGCGGATCACCGCGCGCCGCGCCGGCAAGCGGCAGCGCGCCCTGCACCGCGGCGACGCAGAGCGCGAGGATGAGCGCGAAGTGGCCGAGCTCCGGGGTCATTGCTTGAGCGACTTCTGCGCCTTCGCGGCCTGCTCGATCGCGTGCGCGGCTTCCGGCGGCATGTAGTTCTCGTCGTGCTTGGCGAGCACCTCGCTCGCGCGGAACACCCCGTCGGTGCCCAGCCGCCCCTGCGCGACCACGCCCTTGCCCTCGCGGAAGAGGTCGGGAAGGATGCCCTGGTACGTGACCGGGATGCTCTGCGCCGTGTCGGTCACCACGAACTCGACGGTGAGCCCGTCGCCGAGGCGCTTCACGCTGCCCGACTGCACCATGCCGCCGACGCGGAACGCGCGGTCCTTCGGCGCCTCGCCCGCGGCGATCTGCGACGGGCTGAAGAAGAACACGAGGTTCGACTGGAACGCGTTCAGCACCAGCGCGGCAGCGACCGCGATCGCCGCCACGCCGCCGCCGATGAGCGCGAGCCGCTTATGCCGTGGCTTCACCTGCCGGCCTCCCTTGCGAACCTGCGAGCGCCCTGAGCCGCGCCAGCGCCGCGCGCCGGCGCGCGCGCAAGCCCAGCACCTCGACCACGATGCAGAGCGCGACGACGGCGTAGCTCCCCCAGACGTACGGCGCGTAGCCGCCCATCGCAAAGAACTCCGCCGCGCCGCCCCAGCTCATGCCGGCGCGCCCCGCAGCTCGTGGACCCACCCCGCGTGGCGCTCGCGCTCGAGGATGATCGCGCGCAGGCGCACGAGCGCGACCGCGATCGAGTACATCCAGAACGCGAACACCATGACGAGCATGCCGGCGAACATCGCCGCCGCCATCGACGGCGCGCGCGTGACGCTCACCGAGGCGCCCTGGTGCAGCGTGTTCCACCACTGCACCGAGAAGTAGATGATCGGGACGTTGACCACGCCGACGAGCGCGAGCACCGCACAGGCCTTGTCGGCGCGCCGCGGATCGTCGATCGCCGCGTGCAGCGCGAGGAAGCCGAGGTAGAGGAAGAGGAGGACGAGCTCGGAGGTGAGCCGGGCGTCCCACACCCAGTAGGTGCCCCACGTCGGCTTGCCCCAGAGCGCGCCGGTCCACAGGCTGAGGAACGCGAACATCGCGCCGGTCGGGGCGAGCGCCGCGGCCATCATGTGCGAGAGCCGGGTGTTGAACGCGAGCCCGATCGCCGCCCAGCCCGCCATCACCACGTAGAGGAACATCGACATCCAGGACACGGGCACGTGGACGAAGATGATGCGGTAGGACTCGCCCTGCTGCGCGTCGGTCGGGGCGACGAAGAAGGCGATATGGAGTCCGGCCGCGGCGAGGACGGCCGCGAGGCCGGCGAACCACGGCGCCATTTGCCCGGCGAGCGGGTAGAAGGTCTGCGGCGACGAGAGGCGGAGCCAGTTGGTCATCCCGTTGTTCAGTCCGTTGCCCAGCTCATTCCAGCGCGATGCGGAGCGCCGCGGTGATCGCCCACGGCGCAAAGAACGCGGCGAGCGCGAGGCACGCCCCCAGCAGAGACAGGTGCGCGGCGGCGCCGGTTCCCGCGAGGTTCGCGTCGACCGCGCCGGCGCCGAATACCAGCGCCGGCACGTAGAGCGGGAGCACGACGAGCGCCACCAGCAGCCCGCCGCCGCGCACCCCCAGCGTGAGCGCCGCGCCGATCGCGCCGACGAGGCTGAGCACCGGAGTGCCGAGCAGGAGCGAGGCGACCAGCACGGCGATCGTGTCGGCGGGCAGGCCGTATTGTAAGGCGAGCACCGGCGCGACGACCACGAGCGGCAGGCCCGACACGAGCCAGTGCGCCGCGACCTTCGCGGCCGCGAGGAGCCAGAGCGGCTCGGGGGAGAGGGCGATCTGCTCGAGCGTGCCGTCCTCGTAGTCGGCGGCGAAGAGCCGCGCGAGCGAGAGCATCGTCGCGAGGAGCGCGCCGACCCACAGCACGCCCGGCCCGATCCGGCGCAGGAGCTCGGGCTCGGGGCCGACGCCGAGGGGAAAGAGGCTCGCGACGAGCACGAAGAAGACGACCGGCGCGAGCGCGTCCGGCTTGCGGCGGAGCGCGAGCAGGAGGTCGCGCCGCAGGAGGCCGAGCGCGGCGGCGCGCGGGTCGCCGTCCTCCCTCATGGGCCGAGTCGCAGGGTGTCGAACCGCGCGCGCGTCGCGAGCGGCTGGTGGCTCGTCACCACGGCGAGCCCGCCGGCGGCGAGATGGTCATCGAGCGTCGCGGCGAGCCAGTCGAGGCCCCCGGCGTCCAGCGCCGCGACCGGCTCGTCGAGCACCCAGAGCCGCGCGCGGGCGAGCGCGAGGCGCGCGAGCGCGGCGCGGCGCTTCTGGCCCTGCGAGAGGCTGCGCACCGGGAGATCGGCCTGCGCGGCGACGCCGGTGCGCGCGAGCGCAGCGCGCGCCGCGGCGTCATTGACCGGCCGCCCCGCGAGGGCGGCCCCGGCGCGCACGTTCTCGAGCGCGGTGAGGTCGTCCTTGAGCGCATTCGAGTGGCCGCACCAGAGCACCTGCCGCCGATACTCGTCGCCGAGCGCGCCGATCGGCCGGCCGTCCCACGCGACCTCGCCGTGCGCCGGCGGCGAGAGCCCGACGAGGATGCGGAGGAGGCTCGTCTTACCGGCGCCGTTCGCGCCCTGGACGAGCAGGCCCGCGCCGGCGGCGAGCGCGAAGGACACGCCCGAGAAGAGCGTCCGGTCTCCGCGCATGCATTCGAGCGCCGACGCCGCGAGCAAGGGGTCCTCCGGGGAAAGGGCGCTATCTTACCGGCGGCGGGCGCCACCTCCCGCGCTAGGGCGTTGATTTTCCGGCCTTTACCATGGCATCCCGAGATTCCAGATCGATTCTGGTAAACCTCAATGAATCAATGGCTTAGATCGAGCCGCCATTGAAAGGCACCGGCCGAGGACGCACCTTCCCGAAATGAACGATCCGGCCCACGTCGTCTGCCCCCATTGCGCCACGACCAACCGCGTCCCGGCTGCTCGCCTGCGGGAGGCGCCGACGTGCGGCAAGTGCAAGCGGCCGCTCTTCACCCGCCAGCCGGCCGAGGTGGACGCCTTCGGCCTCGAGCGCCAGATCCGCGCGAGCGACATCCCGGTGGTGGTCGACTTCTGGGCGCCGTGGTGCGGGCCCTGCAGGACGATGGCGCCGCACTTCGAGCGCGCCGCCGGCGAGCTCGAGCCCGACGTGCGGCTCGCAAAGCTGAACACCGAGGAGGAGCAGGCCGCCGCGGCGAAGTACGGCATCCGCTCGATCCCGACGCTCATCGCGTTCCAGGGCGGGCGCGAGGTCGCGCGCCAGTCGGGCGCGATGGACGCCGCGAGCCTGGTGCGCTGGGTGCGTTCGGCGACCGGTTGATTCCCGCGCCGCGGCCGGCCGCGCAGGCATGCGCGGGTATAATCCGCGGCGCTTCTCACCCGCATTCCCCGCGCGTCCGGCGGCGCGCTTTCCCGGATCCCCGCTTGAACAAGCCCGACCTCTCGCAGCTCACGATCGACCGCACCCTCGCGCGGCCGGAGCGCGTGCGGCGGCGGCTGTGGCCGTGGCTCGCCGGCGCGGCCGCCGTGCTCGCGGCGCTCGCCGCCGCCTTCGTCGGGTTCGGCGGCGCGCAGACCGTCGAGACGGCGGCGGTCGCGACCGCCTACCCGTCGCAGGCGGTGACGCTCCTCAACGCCACCGGCTACGTCGTCGCACAGCGCAAGGCCTCCGTCGCCTCCAAGGCGACCGGCCGGCTCGAGTGGCTCGGGGTGATGGAGGGGAGCCGGGTGAAGAAGGACGAGGTGATCGCGCGCCTGGAGAACCGCGACGTCGGCGCGCAGCGCGAACAGGCTGCGGCGAACGTGCGGGTCGCCGCAGCGAACATCGAGCAGGCCCGCGCGGAGCTGCGCGACGCCGAGTCGAACCTCAAGCGCTCGCGCGACCTCGCGGCGAAGAACTACATCAGCGGCTCGGCGCTCGACGGCGCGGTCGCGCGCTTCGACAAGGCGCAGGCCGCGCTCCGGTCGAGCGAGGCGGCGCACGGCGCCTCGCAGGCGAGCTTCAGGGCGGCCGAGGTCGCGTTCGACCAGACGCTGATCCGCGCGCCGTTCGACGGCATCGTCCTCACCAAGAGCGCGAACGTCGGCGACAACATCACGCCGTTCTCGCAGGCGGCCGACACCAAGGGCGCGGTGGTGACGATGGCCGACATGGAGTCGCTCGAGGTCGAGGCCGACGTCGCGGAGGCCTCGCTCGGCAAGATCCGCGTCGGCCAGCCGTGCGAGATCCAGCTCGACGCGGTGCCCGACCACCGCTTCCCCGGCGTGGTGAACCGCATCGTGCCGACGGTCGACCGCGCGAAGGCGACGGTGCTCGTCAAGATCCGGTTCCTCGAGCGCGACGGCCGCGTGCTGCCCGACATGAGCGCAAAGGTCGCGTTCCTCGAGCGCGCGGTGAGCGCGGACGAGCGCGCGCCGGTGACCGTGGTGCCGAAGCAGGCGATCGTCGAGCGGGACGGCGAGAAGGCGGTGTTCGTCGTGAAGGACGGTCGCGCGGTGCGCACGAAGGTGACGGCCGGCCGCACGATCGGCGATGCGGTGCAGGTGACCGGCGTCACGCCCGGCGAGCGCGTCGTCGTGAAGCCGCTCGACCGGGTCTCCGACGGCGAGCGGGTCAAGGTCGCCGGCAAGTGACGGCGTGCCCGGAACGGCGCCCGCGGTGAGCGACGACGACTCGCCGCCGCTCATCTCGCTCCGCCACGTCTTCAAGTCCTACCGGCGCGGCGGCCAGGCGGTGCCGGTGCTGCACGACATCAGCTTCGAGGTGCGGCGCGGCGACTTCCTCGGCCTGATGGGGCCGTCGGGGTCGGGCAAGTCGACGCTCCTCAACCTGATCGCCGGCATCGACAAGCCCGATTCGGGCGCGGTGTTCGTCGACGGCGTGGACATCACCGGGCTCGGCGAGACCGAGCTCGCCGACTGGCGCGCGGGCGCGGTCGGCTTCATCTTCCAGTTCTACAACCTGATGCCGGTGCTCACGGCGTTCGAGAACGTCGAGCTGCCGCTCACCCTGACGCATCTCCCGCGCCGGGTCCGGCGCGAGCACGCCGAGGCGGCGCTCGCGCTCGTCGGACTCGCCGACCGGATGGAGCACTACCCGTCGGAGCTCTCCGGCGGCCAGCAGCAGCGGGTGGCGATCGCGCGCGCGATCATCACCGACCCGAAGCTCGTCGTCGCCGACGAGCCGACCGGCGACCTCGACCGCCAGTCGGCCGAGGACGTGCTCGCGCTGATGGACCGGCTGAACGTCGAGCTCGGCAAGACCATCCTGATGGTCACGCACGACCGCCGCGCCGCCGACCGGGCGCACGCGATCATGTACCTCGACAAGGGCGAGCTCTCGACCGCGGGCGACCTGCACGAGCGCTCGGTGCGCGATGCGCGCGGATAGCGCGCCCCGCCGCTCATGCAGTTCCTGAAGCTCGTTCTCCGCAACGCGCTGCGGCACAAGCTGCGCACCGGTCTCACCGTGGCGGGGCTCGTGGTCGCGATCCTCGCCTTCGGCCTCCTGCAGACGGTCGTCGACGCCTGGTACGCCGGCGCCGAGAGCGCCGCGCCGAACCGGCTGGTCACGCGCAACGCCGTCTCGCTCACCTTCTCGATGCCGCTCCACTACCGCGAGAAGATCCGCGCGGTCGACGGCGTGCGCGCGGTCGGCGCGGCGAACTGGTTCGGCGGCATCTACCAGGACCCGAAGAACTTCTTCCCGCAGTTCGCGATCGACCCGGCGCCGTACTTCGCGATGTACCCCGAGTACCGCATCCGGGAGGACGAGCTGCGCGCGTTCCTGCGCGACCGCAAGGGCGCGGTGATCGGGCGCAAGCTCGCCGAGACGCACGGCTTCAAGCTCGGCGACACGATCCCGCTGAAGGGGACGATCTACCCCGGCACCTGGCCGTTCACCGTACGCGCGATCTACGACGGCGCAGAGGCGAAGACCGACACCTCGCAGATGTTCTTCCACTGGGACTACGTCAACGAGACGCTGAAGGCGAGGGCGCCGCGCCGCGCCGACCAGGTCGGCGTGTTCGTGGTGCAGATCGACGACCCGTCGCGCTCGGCCGGGATCGCGCAGGCGATCGACCGCCAGTTCGTGAACTCGCTCGCCGAGACGCTGACCGAGACCGAGAAGGCGTTCCAGCTCGGCTTCGTGGCGATGACCGAGGCGATCGTGGTCGCGATCCGGATCGTGTCGTTCGTGGTGATCTTCATCATCCTCGCGGTGATGGCGAACACGATGGCGATGACCGCGCGCGAGCGGATCGGCGAGTACGCGACCCTGAAGGCGCTCGGCTTCGCGCCGGGCTACGTGGCGCGGCTCGTCTTCGGCGAGTCGATCGCGCTCGCGCTCATCGGCGCGGCGCTCGGCATCGCCGCCACCTTCCCGGTGAGCGCGGCGTTCGGGGCGAAGATGGGCACGCTCTTCCCGGTGTTCGAGGTGAGCGGCGCGACGATCGCGCTGCAGGTCGCCTGCGCGCTCGCCGTCGGCGTCGCCGCGGCCATCCTGCCCGGCCGGAGCGCGGCGCGGATCCGGATCGTCGACGGCCTGCGGGCCGTCGGGTGACGGGGTGACGGGATGAAGGCGATTCCACTCGCGTACTCGGTGCGCAACCTCTGGACGCGCCGGCTTACCACGGCGCTGACCGCCGGCGGGATGGCGCTCGTCGTATTCGTGTTTGCGGCGGTGCTGATGCTCGACGCGGGCCTGCGTTCGGCGCTGGTCGCGACCGGGCAGCCCGACAGCATCCTGGTGACGCGGCGCGCCGCGGGCACCGAGATCCAGAGCGGCATCGAGCGCAGCCAGGCGGCGATCGTCGAGACGAGCCCCGAGATCGCGACCGGGCCCGACGGCGCACCGGTCGTGTCGAAGGAGACGGTGGTGCTGATCGCGCAGCCGAAGCGCGACACCGGCGTGGCGACCAACATCACCGTGCGCGGCCTCGGCGAGACGGGCCCGCTGCTCCGGCCGCAGGTGCGCATCGTCGAGGGGCGGATGTTCCGGCGCGGCACCACCGAGATCGTCGTCGGCACGAGCATCGCGGAGCGCTTCGAGCGGACCGGCATCGGCGAGCGCCTGCGCTTCGGCGGGCGCGAATGGACGGTGGTGGGGGTCTTCGACGGCGCCGGCTCCGGCTTCGACTCGGAGGTGTGGGGCGACGGCGACCAGATGATGCAGGCGTTCCGGCGCAACGCCTTCTCGACCGTGGTGGCCCGGCTCGCCGACCCCGCTTCGTTCGACGCGCTCAAGGCGCGGCTCGAGTCCGACCCTCGGCTCACGCTCGACGTGAAGCGCGAGCGGCGCTTCTACGAGGAGCAGTCCGAGGTGCTGTCGAACTTCATCCGCATCCTCGGGCTGACGCTGTCGGTGATCTTCTCGGTCGGGGCGATGATCGGCGCGATGATCACCATGTACGCCGCGGTCGCGAACCGCACCGCGGAGATCGGTGCCCTGCGCGCGCTCGGCTTCCGCCGCGGCGCGATCCTCGTCGCCTTCCTCGCCGAGGCGCTCGCGCTCGCGTTCGTCGGCTGGGCGGTCGGGATCGCGGCTGCCTCGGCGATGACGCTCGTGCGGATCTCCACGATGAACTGGCAGTCGTTCGCCGAGCTCGCGTTTTCGTTCCGGCTCACGCCCGAGGTGGTCGGACAGTCGTTCGTGTTCGCGCTGGCCATGGGGCTCGCGGGCGGGGTGCTGCCCGCGCTGCGCGCGGCGCGGCTGAAGATCGTGGATGCCCTGCGCGCGGCCTAGCGCCGGGTCAGAAGCTGAATGCGCGCCCGCCGAAGAAGCTCGCCGGCCAGAACGCGCGGTCGATCAGCTCGTCGAGCGTGAACACCGGGTCGGGCGGGAACATGGCGCGCGGGATGCCCGCCTCCTGGGCGGTCTCGAGCGCCGCGCTGTAGGTCCGCGGCAGGCCGACCTCGATCACGCTGCGCAGGGACGGGCTCGACTTGAGCAGGTTGTCGAGCGAGGAGCGCTGGTCGAGGATCGCCGACTGGAACTCCTCGGTGCGGGTCGCCGGCTGCACCGTCCACATGAGGAGCTGGACGGTGAGCGCCTCGACCCGGGTGTTGATCTCGCTCCGCTCCCGCGAAACCATGCGCTCGAGCTCGTTGGCGAGGATCGCGCAGTCGACGTCGTCGAACCGGCTCGCGCGCAGCGCCTTCGCCTGGCCGATCGCCCACTGGGCGAAGTCGCGGTCGTGGAGGTGGCGGAAGGCCTCGGCCATGACGCGAGCATAGCGGGCGCCGGTGCGCCCCGCCTAGCCGGCGCGCTCGCCCGACTGCGGCGCCGGTCACATTGCGGCGCGTCGGAGCTGGGGGGCGACTCGTTCCGGGAGCGGGGGCGCGGCGGGCGCGGGCAGCGCGGCCGCGTCGGCGAACACTTCGCCGAGGAGGAGGACGACCGGCCCGTCGAAGGCTTCGCCGGCGAGGCGAGGCAGTTCGCCCAGGGTGGTCACCCAGCGGCGCGACCCGGGCAGCGACGCGTTCTCGACAGCCACCACCGGCAGGCTCGCCGGCTTGCCGCGCTCGATCAGCGCGGCGGCAATCGCGGCGGCTTCGCCGGCGCCCATGTAGATCGCCCCGGTGTCGGCGGCGGCGAGCGGTGCGGCCCAGTCGCTCGCCGCCTCGCCCGCGCCCACGCGCGGGGTCGCGAACGCGACGTTGCGGCTCGCGCCGCGGCGGGTGAGCGACACGCCGGCGTCGGCCGCCGCGGCGAGCGCCGCCGTGATGCCCGGCACCACCTCGACGCCGATCCCGGCGGCGGCGAGCGCGTCGATTTCCTCCTGCGCGCGGCCGAAGAGCATCGGGTCGCCGCCCTTCAGCCGCACGACGACGCGGTGCTTGCGCGCGGCGTCGACCAGCCGCTTGTTGATGAACGCCTGCGCGGTCGAGTGCCGGCCGCAGCGTTTTCCGACCACGACCTTCTCGGCCTGCGGCGCGAGCGCGAGGATCTCCGGGTTCACGAGCGCGTCGTGGAAGACGATGTCGGCTTGCGCGAGCAGCCGCGCCGCGCGGAGCGTGAGGAGATCCGCCGCGCCCGGGCCGGCGCCGACGAGAACCACCCTGCCGGTGGTCATGCGCGCGCGCCGAGACGGCGCCGGAAGAGCGGCCGCGGCTCCGCGACGGTGCCCTGGTAGGCGTCGCCGAGCGCAGCGAAGGCGGCGAGCGCCGCCGCCGGGTCCTGGTCGTCGCGCAGCGCGAAAGAGTCGAAGCCGCAGCGCTCGAGGAAGAGGAGCTGGTCGACCAGCACGTCGCCGACGGCGCGGATCTCGCCGGCGTAGCCGTGGCGCTCGCGCAGCAGCCGCGCGGTCGAGAAGCCGCGGCCGTCCGCGAACTTCGGGAAGTGCACCGCGACGAGCGCGAGGCGCCCCAAATCGGCGGCGAGCGCCTCCGGCCCTTCGTTCGCGGCGAGCTGCACGCCGACGGGCGCGGCGCGCGCGAGCAGCTCGTCGCGCCGCGCGCGGAAAGCGGCCAGCGGGACGATCACGCCGCCCGCTGCGGGCAGCGCGGCGGCCGCGTCCTCAAGCAGCCGCCAGCTGTCGGTCGCGAGCCGCCGGTGCCGGACGAGCGTTGCCAAAGACGTACTCCTTGAACGGCGCGACGCCGATGCGCGCGACGGTGTCGACGAAGCGCTCGGCGTCGCTGTCGCGATGCTCGAGATAGCAGCGGACGAGCCGCTCGATCGCGTCCGGCACCTCGGCCTGCGAGAACGAGGGCCCGATGACCTTGCCGAGAGCCGCCCGCGAGCCCGGCCCGCCTTTTCCACCCGATCGGTCGCCCTGGTTTCCCCCGATCTCGATCTGGTAGAACTCCTCGCCGTTCTTGTCGACGCCGAGGATGCCGATGTGGCCGACGTGGTGATGGCCGCACGCGTTCATGCAGCCGGAGATGTTGAGGTCGAGCTCGCCGACGTCGAACAGATAGTCGAGGTCGTCGAAGCGGCGCTGGATCGCCTCGGCCACCGGGATCGAGCGCGCGTTCGCGAGCGAGCAGAAGTCGCCGCCGGGGCAGGCGATGATGTTGGTGAGGAGCCCGATGTTGGGCGTTGCGAGCCCGAGCGCGCGCAGCTCGCGCCAGAGCGCGGCGAGGTCGTGCTTCGCCACGTCGGCGAAGATCAGGTTCTGCTCGTGCGACACGCGCAGCTCGCCGAAGCTGTAGCGGTCGGCGAGCCCGGCGAGCGCGTCCATCTGGTCGGCGGTGACGTCGCCCGGCGGCACGCCGGTCTGCTTGAGCGACGCGGTGACCGCGGCGTACCCCGGCACCTTGTGCGGGTGGACGTTGCGCTTCGTCCAGGCGGCGAAGGCGCGGTCGAGCGCGAGCGCGGCCGCGAACCGGAGGTCCTCGGGCGGCAGGTCCGCGTACGCAGGCCGGGTGAAGCGGGCCTCGACCCGCGCGATCTCCTCGGGCACGAGCGTCGCCGGCCCGTCCTTCAGGTGCGCCCACTCCTCCTCGACCTCGCGGCGGAACGCCTCCGGGCCGCGCTCCTTGACGAGGATCTTGATCCGCGCCTTGTGGAGGTTGTCGCGCCGGCCGTAGCGGTTGTAGACGCGCAGGATCGCGTCGAGATAGGTCAGCAGGTGCGGCCACGGCAGGAACTCGCGCACCACGTGGCCGATGATCGGGGTGCGGCCGAGCCCGCCGCCGACGATGACGCGGAACCCGGTCTCGCCGGCTTCGTTCCTGAGCGCGTGCAGTCCGATGTCGTGCACCCAGGTCGCCGCGCGGTCGGCGGCCGCGCCGTTGATCGCGATCTTGAACTTGCGCGGCAGGTACGAGAACTCCGGGCTGAAGGTCGACCACTGCCGGACGAGCTCGCACCACACGAACGAGTCGACGATCTCGTCCGCGGCGACCCCGGCGAAGTGGTCGGTGGTGACGTTGCGCACGCAGTTGCCGCTCGTCTGGATCGCGTGCATTTCGACCGTCGCCAGCGCGGCGAGCATCTCGGGCACGTCCTCGAGCCGCGGCCAGTTGAGCTGCAGGTTCTGGCGCGTGGTGAAGTGGCCGTAGCCGCGGTCGTAGGTGCGCGCGAGGTGCGCGAGCTTGCGCAGCTGCGCCGAGGAGACGAGGCCGTACGGGATCGCGATCCGCAGCATCGGCGCGTGGCGCTGGAGGTACAGGCCGTTGCGCAGCCGCAGGTGCTTGAACTCCTCGTCGGACAGCTGACCCGCGAGGAAGCGCCGCGTCTGGTCGCGGAATTGCGCGACCCGTTCGTCGACGAGGCGCTGGTCGATGGCGTCGTAGCGGTACATGGGCGTTGCCTTGGTCGGGGGAGCCTAATAGACTCCCGTTATGATTCGAACGAATGAATCGGCATGACCAAAGACTTACTGGTTATAAGGGACGTTGCATGAACCTCCAGCAGCTCCGCTACGTGCGGGAGACGGTCCGGCGGGGGCTCAACCTCACCGAGGCGGCGCGCGCCCTCCATACCTCCCAACCCGGCGTTTCCAGGCAGATCAAGGAGCTGGAGGACGAGCTGGGGGTGCGCATCTTCGACCGGCGCGGGAAGCGCTTCGCCGGCCTGACCGAGCCCGGGAAGCGCATCGCCGAGATCGTCGCGCGCGTGCTCGCCGACATCGAGAACCTCCGGCGCGTGGGCAGCGAGTTCGCCGACGAGGAGGCGGGCAGCTTCACCATCGCGACCACGCACACGCAGGCGCGCTACGCGCTGCCGGCGGTGGTTACCGCGTTCCGCCGGCGCTATCCGAAGGTGCACCTGCAGCTCCTGCAGGGCAGCCCGACCGCGATCGCGCGGATGGTGATCGCGGGCGAGGCCGACGTCGCGATCGCCACCGAATCGCTCGACCGGTTCCCGGACCTGCTTGCGCTGCCGAGCTACCACTGGCAGCACTGCGTGGTCACGCCGCCGGGGCATCCGCTGCTCGGGGCGGGCCGGCTGCGGCTCGAGGACCTGGCCGGGCACCCGCTCGTCACCTACAGTCCGGAGTTCGCCGGGCGGTCGCACATCGACCAGGCGTTCGCCGCGAAAGGCCTCGCGCCCGACATCGTGCTCGCGGCGGTGGACTCCGACGTCATCAAGAGCTACGTGGAGCTCGGCCTCGGCGTCGGCATCATCGCCGCGATGGCGTTCGCTCCGGACCGCGACCGCGCCTTGCGCGCGATCGACGCCGGCCATCTCTTCGGCACCAACACCACCCGCATCGCGCTGCGCCGGGGCGCGTACCTCCGCGCCTACGTCTACGATTTCATCGAGCGCTTCGCCCCCCACCTCACCCGCAAGGCGGTCGACCAGGCGATGGCCGGCGCGGGCGAGACCTACGAGCTGTAGGGCGGTAGGAACAGCATGTGGGCTCGAAAGGGTCCTGTGCATGCACCCCGCCGTCGCGCTGGCTGCCGTCGGCGGCATCCCAGACGAAGCGAAGGGCGAGCTCGCAAAGGCCTATCTGATGCTCCGACCTGGCGCCGAGGTGAACGGCGCGTCGCTCATCGCTCATTGCCGCGAGCATCTGGCGGCGTACAAAGTCCCGCGCGCGATCCAGTTCGTCGAATCAGTGCCGATGACCGCCTCGGGCAAGATCATGCGCAGGATGCTGAAGAACATCGACGACGGGAAGCGATCCCAGGCGTAGCACTCCGGGCGCCCGGAAAAAGCGAACGGGTTGCGTGAGGCAACCCCTCCATTTGACCGGCGCGCCCGATGGGGGGCGAACCGCGACCCGTGGCCGCTCTTTGCGCGAACTATCCCGACAACCGCGCTTCGAGCGCAGCCAAGCGCGTTTCAAATCCATCCATGCGCTCGTTCATTGCGGGCACGACCGCGAGCAGCGCAGCCATGTGCTTCTCAAGCGAAGTGAGTCGCGCTTCGACCAGCGAGAGCCGATGAAAGACCTTGCCGAAATTCGCGTGCGTCTCTTTGCGGAATGCCTTGGCGTCCGCGCGCATTTCCCGGAGGTGTCTCAAGACAAGGTTGTCGGTTCTCCCGGCCATTCGAATATTCTAGCAGCCGGCGGGAGCTCGGCCGAAACCCTCCGAGGGGCCGCATGACGCAGCCCCTTGAGATGTCTGGCGCGACCGGCAGGATTGAACCCACGACCCCCTAATGGGATGGACGCTCCCCTCCCGCTGCGGCGTCAACTGCGCCAAAGTGGAAGTGCGATCCGACCACTTAACCGGGGAGGGCGTCCGTCATGAAGATTGCGACAGCGGGTATCGATCTGGCAAAGAGCGAACTCACAATCTGCGCAGCAGCCCTACCACACAGCGGCCCCGGCACACACCGGGGGTGGAAGTTGGGCTAGCAGCGAGCTCTTCGCGACGGCGGCTGGCGCCGGGCGGTCCAAAAAAAGACCGGCCCGAAGGCCGGCAGGGAACGCTCCCCTCCCCGAAATTCGAGCTAACGGTCCATCAGGTAAATCGGTGGCGGCCCGGCCTACGCCGTGCGCAGCCGGTCGACGAACGCGACGACGCGCGGCTCCGGCGTCGAGTCGATCAGCGTGAAGTAGATCGCCTCGCCCTCCTTGAGGGCGCGGCCGTGATAGAGCACCTCCATCAGGTCGGCGCCGACCGCGGTGCCGCGCTGGTAGAGGTCGCGCAAGAGGTCGGCGATCGCCGCGGGAAAGTGCTCGAGCGCGCCGAGCCGCGTGTAGACGCGGATGTCCTGCACGGTCTTCGGGTTGAGCCCGAAGCCCTTCACGAAGCCGGTGCTGCGGAGGTAGGGCCGCTGGGTGCCCTCGATCGAGAGCCGCAGCGTGAAGCGCGCCGCCGCCGCGGGCTGCTCGCCGGCCGACCCCGCGCGCTGCGCGGCCTGGGCGCTCGCCTGCTCGAAGTGGTGCTTGTCGAGCTTCGACACCAGGAATACCACGACGGCCAGGACCAGCAGCAGCTCCAGCATGACGACCTCCTCGTTCGCGCTTGCCCCCGTGGAATGCAACTAGCGCGCCACGGGGCGGGAGGGGGGTGGGCAGGCGTGACGGAATGCGCACGGGGGCCGGGGCGGGTGCCGGGACGGGGGCCGGGGGCGAGAACGGCGTCACGGGCGTCCCCGGCGCCGGCGCCGGCCGGGGTCGGGCGGCGCCCGCCGCCGCCACCGCCGCCGCCGCCGGTTCGACGGCTCTTTACGCGTTCTTGACACCGAGCGGCGCGGATTTGACGCGGGCGTGCCGCCGGAGCGCCTGCGTTCGTTCCTGCCTCGAGCAGTCGCACACGCTGCGCGTTCACATGGCGGCGCTGCGGCGCAAGCTCGAGGCCGATCCGGCGCGGCCGCGCTACCTGCTGACCGAGATCGGCGTCGGCTACCGCCTCGCGGCGGAGTAGGTCAGGGCGTCGCCGCGGCGACGGTTTCGAGGTTGTCGATCAGCCGCGTCGCGCCGAGCCGCGCCGCGGCGAGGATCACGAACTCGCAGTCGTCCGCACCCGGCGGCGCGAGGTCGACCTGCCGCCGGACCGCGACGTAGTCGGGCGCCCAGCCCGCGGCGCGAAGCTCGGCCACCGCTTCGGCCTCGAGCCGGTCGAAGGCGCGCTCGCCGGCGGCGACCGCTTGCGCGCATTGCCGCAGGACGCGCGCGAGGCGCGGCGCCTCCGCGCGCTCGGCCGCCGCGAGGTAGCCGTTGCGCGAGGAGAGCGCGAGGCCGTCGTCCGCCCGCGCGGTCTCGCCCGGGACGATCGCGATCGGCAGCGCGAGCTGGCGGACCATGTTCCGCACGATCATCAGCTGCTGGTAGTCCTTCTTGCCGAACACCGCGGCGCGCGGCTGCACGATGTTGAAGAGCTTGAGCACGACGGTGCACACCCCGCGGAAGAAGCCGGGCCGGAACGCGCCCTCGAGCAGCTCGGCGAGCTCCGGCGGCGGGTCGACCTTGTACCCCTGCGGCACCGGGTACATCTCGCGCTCGTCCGGGGCGAAGAGCACGTCGACCCCTTCGCGCTCGAGCTTCGCCGTGTCCTCGGCGAACGTGCGCGGATAGGTGTCGAAGTCGTCGGTCGGCGCGAACTGGAGCCGGTTCACGAAGATGGTCGCGACGAGGCAAGGGGCCGCCGCCCGCGCGATGCGCATCAGCCCGAGGTGCCCCTCGTGCAGGTTGCCCATCGTCGGAACGCACGCCACCTCGCGGCCGGCGAGACGGCTGCGCAGGCCAGCGACGGTCCTGACGACGTCCACGGCCTCAGTCTGCCACGTTGAAGTACTCGCGGCGGCCGCGCATCGCGCCGATGTGCCGGACCAGCACCTCGAGGTCGGCGTCGCGGGCGACGAAGTCGAGCCGCTCGGAGTTGACGACGAGGAGCGGCGCTTCGGCGTAGTGATAGAAGAAGCGGCCGTACGCGTCGGCGAGCGCGGCGAGGTAGGGCTCGTTGATCGGCAGCTCGTACTCGACGCCGCGGCGCTGCACGCGCTCGAGGAGCGTCGCCGCCGTGGCGTGCAGGTAGATCACGAGGTCGGGTCGCGGCGCCTGCGGCGCGAGCGCCTCGTAGATCCGCCGGTAGAGCGCGAGCTCCTCGCCCGCGAGCGTGAGCCCGGCGAAGAGCGGGTCCTTCTCGAGCAGGAAGTCGGCGATCGTCAGCCGCGCGAAGAGGTCCGGCTGCGCCGCCGTGCGGAGCTGGTCGACCCGCTGGAAGAGGAAGAAGAGCTGCGCCGGCAGCGCGTAGCGGGCGCGGTCGAGGTAGAAGCGCGCGAGGAACGGGTTCGAGTCCGGCTGCTCGAGCAGCGTCGTCGCGCCGAGCCGCGCGGCGAGCCGCTGCGCGAGGCTCGTCTTGCCGGCGCCGATCGGGCCCTCGACGGCGATGTAGCGGTATTTCCCGAGCGGCATGCGCGGCTATCGAGCGCGAGGCTCGCGCAGGCCGCAAAGCGCCCGCGGCCCGCCGCGCAGCAGTCGCGCGGTCCGCGAGACCGGAGGCGTCGCACTCACAGTTTCTCGACTCGCTGATCGCGCGCGCGCGCGAGCCACTCGCGTGCGGGGCCGCGGCCGGGGATGACGCAGCCGGGATCGAGCTCGATCACCGGCGCGAGCGCGAACGCGCGCTCGTGCAGCCGGGGGTGCGGCACCTCGAGTCCCGGCTCGGCGATGGTCTCGCCGCCGTAGAGGAGGAGATCGAGGTCGAGCGTCCGCGGCGCGTCCCGGAACGGGCGTTCCCTGCCCGCGGCCGCTTCGATCGCGTGCAGCCGCTCGAGCAGCTCGCGCGGCGGGAGCGCGGTCTCGAGCAGGCACGCGGCGTTCACGAAATCGTCCTGCGCGGCGTGGCCCACAGGGGCGGTGCGATACAGCGACGAGCTCGCGACGAGCCGCGTCTGCGGGAGTGCCGCGAGCGCAGCGGCCGCGCCGCGCACCCGTGCGACCGGATCGCCCAGGTTCGCGCCGATGCCCACGAACGCGCGCGCCACGGTCGCGGCGGATCCGGCCTCAGGAGGCCTGCGGCGTCGGGACCGGCGGGCCGCTCGCGCTCTTTCTGCGGCCGCGGCGGCGGCGGCGCTTCTTCTCGCCGTCGCCGGAGGGCAGCAGGAGCTCGCGCCGGTGCTCGGGCGCCGCCTCGACGAATCGCCGCCACCAGGCGCCGAGCTCGGCCGGCACCTCGCCGCTCGCGGCGCGGAGCTCGAGGAAGTCGTAGCCGGCGCGGAAGCGCGGGTGCGTGACGAGCGCGTAGGGCCGGTTCCCGGAGCGGTTTTCGAACCGCGGCTGCAGCGACCAGATCTCCTTCATCGTCGCGGTGAGCCGGCGCGGGACCGCGAGCTTGCCGGTCTGGCGATCGATCACTTCGTCCTCGGCGGCCTCGAGCGCCGGGTACGGACGCTCGCCGCGGGCCTCGCGCGCGCGCCAGGCGGCGAGCACCTCGTGCCAGAGAAGCGCGGCGAAGAGGAAGGCCGGCGACACCGGCTTGTCCTCGCGCACCCGCTCGTCGGTCTGCGCGAGCGCGAGTCCGACGAACTTCTCGCCGAGCGGCTGCTCGAGGATCACGTCGAGCAGCGGCAGCAGGCCGTGGTGCAGCCCCTCGGCGCGCAGCCGCCGGACGCAGGCGCTCGCGTGCCCCGACAGGAGGAGCTTCAGCATCTCGTCGAAGAGTCGTGCCGGCGGCACGTTCGCCATCAGGTCGGCCATCTCTACGATAGGCGCGCGCGTCTTCGGGTCGAGCTGGAAGTCGAGCTTCGCCGCGAAGCGCACCGCGCGCAGCATCCGCACCGGGTCCTCGCGGTAGCGGCTGCGCGGGTCGCCGATGATGCGCACGCGCCGCTTCTTCAGGTCGCGCACGCCCTCGTGGTAGTCGAGCACGGTTTCGTTCGCCGGGTCGTAGTAGAGCGCGTTGATGGTGAAATCGCGCCGCGCCGCGTCCTGCTCGCGGTTGCCCCAGACGTTGTCGCGGACGAGGCGGCCGTGCTCGTCGACCGCGCCGCTGCGGGCCGCGCCGGGCGCGGCGGGTGCGGCGGACTCGGTGGACGTTGTGGACGTTGCCGATTCCGGCGCCGCCGGCGCGCGGTAGGTCGACACCTCGACCGTCTCGTCGTGGAAGAGCGCGTGGACGATGCGGAACCGGCGGCCGATCAGGCGCGAGCGGCGGACCGCCCGGTGCACCTGCTCCGGCGTCGCGTCGGTCGCGACGTCGAAGTCCTTCGGCTGGAGGCCGAGCATGAGGTCGCGCACCGCGCCGCCGACGACGAACGCCTCGTGGCCGTGCGCGGCGAGCAGCTCGCAGGTCTTGCGCGCGCCGTAGCTCAGGCGCTCGCGGCGGACCCCGTGCACCTCGGCGGGGATGCGCTCGGGCTCGCGGCCCGGGCCGATGCGCAGGACCCGGCGGATGAAGCGCTTGATCAACTGGCGGGGAGGAAGAGCGGGAACCCCGGCGCGGCCGCCGGCTCGAGCCGGCAGCCGTACAGCGCCTCGAGATTCGCCTGCGTGAGCACTTCCCTGACCGGACCCTCTTGAAACCGGCCGGAATCATACAGCAACAGCGCCCGCGAGCAGGCGCGCGCCGCCCACATCGGCTCGTGGAGCGCGATCATCACCGCGCCGCCGGCGGCGGCGAGACGCCCCGCGAGCCGCATCGCCGCCGCCTGGTGGCCGAGATCCAGGTGCGCGAGGGGCTCGTCGAGGAGCCACGCCGCGGGCGACTGCACGAGGAGCTGCGCGAACCGCGCGCGCTGGCGCTCGCCGCCGGAGAGCGTGCGAAAGGGCTGGGCCGCGTGCGCGGCGAGGTCGACCTCGGCGAGCGCCGTGCGCGCCGCCGCTTCGCCCTCGGCGTCGGCGCCGAAGGTGGCGCCCGCGCGCGCGAAGCGGCCGAGCAGGGCGTACTCGAGCGTCGTGCCCCAGAAGCTCTCGGTCTCGTCCTGGAGCAGGATGCCGACGCGCTGCGCCACCTCCCGGCGCGGCCGCGTCGCGATCGGCGCCTCGTCGAGCCGCACCGTGCCGGCGGCGGGCGGGCGCAGCCCCGCGAGCGCGAGGAGCAGGCTCGTCTTGCCGGCGCCGTTGCGGCCGAGCACGGCGCAGCAGTCGCCCGGTGCGAGGCGGAAGTCGAGGCCGGCGACGAGCGTGCGACCGGGCACTTCGAGCGTGAGTCCGGCCGTCCCGAGCACCTCAGCGGCTCCTGGCGAGCAGCGCGAGCAGCACCGGCACTCCTACGAGCGCGGTGATCGCCCCGACCGGGAACTCGAGCGGGGCGACGACGGTCCGCGCGAGCGTGTCGGCGGCGGTGAGCAGCGTCCCGCCGGCGAGCGCGGCGAGCGGCACGAGCCGCCGGTGCTCGCCGAACCCGGCGAGGCGCAGGGCGTGCGGGACGACGAGGCCGACGAATCCGATGCTGCCGGCGACGAGCACCGCGGCGACGGTGGCGACGGTCGCGGCGAGGAAGGCGATGGTCTGGGTCGCGCCGACCGCGACGCCGAGCGAGCGCGCCTTGAGCTGCCCGAGCGCGAGCGCGTCGAGGCGCGGCGCGAGCGCCTGCGCCGCCGCCACGACGGCGAGCGCGGCGATCCACGGGGCGAGCGGGTGCTCGGCGCCGGAGAGATCGCCGAGCAGCCAGAAGAGCATCCCGTGCAGCCGCCCCGGCGGCGCGAGCGCGAGGAGCAGGCTCACGACGGCGCCGCAGCCGGCGCCGATCGCGACGCCGGTGAGCAGCACGCGGTGGACGTTCCAGCCGGTGAGGCGCAGCGCGAGCGCGAGGAGCGCGCCCGCCGCGGCGCAGGCGCCGGCGAGCGCTGCGGCGCTGATCGCCCACTGCGGCCAGGCGAGGAGCATGGCCGCCATCGCGCCGACCGAAGCGCCGCCCGAGACGCCGAGGATCGCCGGGTCCGCGAGGGGGTTGCGGAGCAGGACCTGGAGCAGGGTGCCGGCGACCGCGAGCAGCGCGCCGACCGCGAAGGCGGCCGCCGCGCGCGGCGCGCGCAGGCCCCAGACGATCTCGCGGCTCGTCTCGCCGCCGCCGCCGGCGACCGTGTCGAGCCACGCCCGCGCCGGCAGGTCGACCGAGCCGAACCAGAGCGCGGCGGCGAGCGCGAGGGGCGCGCCCGCGAGCACCGCCGCCGCAGCGAAGCGGCGCATCCTAGCGGAGCGAGATCACCGGCCACCCGCGCGCCGCGGCGATCCCGCGCAGCGTGTCGTCCGGGTCGACCGCGACCGGCTGACTGACCCGCTCGAGCAGCGGGAGATCGTTGTGCGAGTCGCTGTAGAACCGGCTGGAGGCGAAGCGCGCGAGCGGCCGCCCGATCGCGGCGAGCCACTCCTCGAGCCGCGCGACCTTGCCCTCGCGGAAGCACGGGGTGCCGGCCGGCCTGCCGGTGAAGGCGCCGCCGGTCGTCTCCGGCTCGGTGGCGACGAGGTGCGGCACGCCGAACTCGCGCGCGATCGGCGCGGTCACGAACGAGTTGGTGGCGGTCACGATCGCGCAGAGCGCGCCGGCGGCGAGATGGGCCGCAACGAGCTCGCGCGCCGGCGTGCCGATCATCGGCCGGATCTTCGCGTCCATGAACGCGGCGTGCCACCGGTCGAGCTCGGCGCGCGGGTAGCGCGCGAGCGGGGCGAGCTGGAACGCGAGGAACTCGTGGATGTCGAGCGTGCCCGAGCGGTACTGCGCGAAGAACTCGTCGTTCCGCGCCTCGTAGGTCGCGCGGTCGACAACGCCGCGCCCGATCAGGAACTGCGCCCACTCGTAGTCCGAGTCGCCGGCGAGCAGCGTGTTGTCGAGGTCGAAGAGGACGAGGTCCACGGCGCCCGCGAGCCTAGCGCAGGGCGAGCGCCGCGAGCGCCTCGCGCACGAGCGGCAGGGTCACCGGGCGCTTGCGCGCGAGCGAGTAGCGGTCGATCGCGTCGAGCACCGCGAACTGCGTGCCGAGGTCGCGCGGCAGACGCGCGAGGAGGTGATCCACCGCGTCGGCCGGAAGCTTCATGCCGCGCGCCGTGGCGTGCGCCGCGAGCGCGGCCGCCTTCTCGCCGTCGGCGAGCGGCAGGAGCTGGAAGACGAGCCCCGAGAGGAGGCGGGACCGGAGGTCCTCGCGGAGCGGAAGGGCGGCCGGCGGCGAGCGCCCGGCCGCGATCACCGACCCGCCGGCGGCGCGGACGCGGTTGAAGCGGTCGAACGCCTCGAGCTGCCCGGCCTCGCCGAGCCGGTCGACGTCGTCGAGCACCGCGCGGCGGGCCGCGTCGCCCGCCGCGCCTGCCGCCGCGGCGAGGAGGTGGCTCTTGCCGCTGCCCGCTTCGCCCCACAGGTAGACCACCTGGTAGACCACCTGGTAGACCACCTGGTAATCCACCTGGTAGACCACGCCTGGGTCGACCACGCCCGGCGCCGCCTCGAGCCGCGCGAGCGCCTCGACCGCGGCGCGGTTGCGCCCGGCGGCGAAGTTCGCGAACGTGGGTGCGGGCGGCGGCGCGAGCTCGAGGAGGAGCTGGTCGGTCACGGCGGGGAGGCGGTCCGGTAGAATCGCGGCGCCGTAGTGTAGCGGCCCGCGATCGATCCCCGCTTGCCCGATCCCCTCTCCTACAAGGACGCCGGCGTCGACATCGACGCGGGCGACGCGCTCGTCCGGCGCATCAAGCCGTTCGCGCAGCGGACGATGCGGCCGGAGGTGCTTGCCGGCATCGGCGGCTTCGGCGCCCTGGTCGAGCTGCCGAAGCGCTACCGCGAGCCGGTGCTCGTGTCCGGGACCGACGGCGTCGGCACCAAGCTCAGGCTCGCCTTCGCGCTCGACCGCCACGACACGATCGGCATCGATCTCGTCGCGATGAGCGCGAACGACGTGCTGGTCCAGGGCGCCGAGCCGCTCTTCTTCCTCGACTACTTCGCCTGCGGGAAGCTCGACGTCGACGTCGCCGCGCAGGTGATCGGGGGGATCGCGGCGGGCTGCGAGCAGGCGGGCTGCGCGCTGATCGGCGGCGAGACCGCCGAGATGCCGGGGATGTATCCCGCGGGCGAGTACGACCTCGCCGGGTTCTGCGTCGGGGTGGTCGAGAAGAGCGGGGTGATCGACGGCCGCGCGATCGCGCCCGGCGACGCCGTGCTCGGGCTCGCCTCGAGCGGCGCGCACTCGAACGGCTACTCGCTCATCCGCCGCATCCTCGGGCGCGCGGGATGGGACGGGAAGGGGCCCCTCCCTTCCCCGGGGCCGGATCTCGCCGCGGACCTCCACGGCCGGCCGCTCGCCGACGCGCTGCTCGCGCCGACGCGGATCTACGTGAAGCCGCTGCTCGCCCTGATGCGCGAGCTGCCGGTGAAGGGCCTCGCGCACATCACCGGCGGCGGACTGGTCGAGAACGTGCCGCGCGTGCTGCCGCAGGGCGTGCGTGCCGTGCTCGATGCGCGCGCGTGGCCGCTGCCGCCGCTCTTCGGCTGGCTGCAGCGGGAGGGCGACCTCGCCGACGCCGAGATGCATCGCGTCTTCAACTGCGGCATCGGGATGATCGTCGTCGTCGCCGAACGCGACGCCGGGCGCGCGGCCGAGCGGCTGCGCGCCGCGGGCGAGACGGTCTGGCGCATCGGCCGAATCGAGCCGCGGCCGGAGGCCGCGCCGGCGACGGTCGTCACGCCGGCCTGACCGTCGGCCCGGTTTCGCCGCCGCTTCAGCGCAGCCCGTTTCGTTCCTGCACCGCGCGGTCGAGCCGGGCCTGCGCGTTCGCCACCGCGCGCTGGTTGTCGTCCTGGCGCGCCCAGTACGCGTCGTTGAGCCGCGCGCGGCCGGCGTAGGTGCCGATGCGCTCGCCCTCCCGCGGCTCCACGCCCGCCTGCAGCGCCGCGTTCGCCGCGGCCAGATCGCGCTCCGCGCCCTGGATCTCGATGGTCAGCTCGTTCAGCCGCCGGATGCGTTCGTCGGCCGACTTCGCGAGCGCCTCCTGGCGCGGCGTGAGCGACACGGCCGGCTGCGGCGACGACGGCGCGGGCGGCGCCGCGATCGTCGCCTCGAGGCGCGCTCCGGCCACCGGCTGGTCGGAGTAGATCACCCGCCCGTCGGGCGCGACGAAGCGGTACGCGTTTTGCGCCGTCGCCCCGCTGGGGAACTGCGCGGCGAAGAGCGCGGCGAGCAGCGCGAGGGCACGCACGAGCGCTACAGCGCCGCGTTCCGGGCGGCGGTCGCCGCGTCGAGGCGCGCCTGCGCCTTCCTGACCGCGTCCTCGTTCGTCTGCTGGCGCGCCCAGTACGATTCGTTCAGGCGGCTCGCGCCGCCCGCCGTCCCGGTACGCTCGCCGGGGAGCGGCTCCTTGCCCGCCTCGAGCTGCGCGCGCACCTGCGCGAGGCCCTGGGTCGCCGCCTCGACCTCGGCGGACGCCTCGCGCAGCCGCTGCTGCCGCGTATCGCCCGGGCGGTCGGCCGGGGCCGGCGTGCGGCTCTCGACCGGCGCGGGCGCAGGGGCGGCCGCCGGCGCCGCCGGCGGCGCGATCGTCCCCTGCAGCCGCGCACCCGGCACCGGCTGGTCGGAGAAGATCGTCCTGCCGTCGGGCGTGACGTAGCGGTAGACCGTCTGCGCCGCGGCCGGGCCGGCGAGGAGGACGGCGACGAGGACGGCGACGAGAAGAGGGACGAGAAAGGCTGCAGTTCGCATCAAAGCCACCGATTAAGCGTCTGATCCGGCTTCCTTTCTACACCATGCGGCGCGAAGCCGGCAACCGGCGGGCAACCTGGCAGGCGGCGGTTGCTAGAATCGCGACGCTGCGCCGCCCGGCGAGCGCGTCCCATGCCGCAACCGTCCTTCGTCCACCTCCGCCTGCACAGCGAGTTCTCGATCGCCGACGGCATCGTGCGCATCGACGACGCGGTCGCGCGCGCGGCGGCCGACGGCATGGGTGCGCTCGCGCTCACCGACCTCGCCAACGTGTTCGGCATGGTCGATTTCTACAAGAGCGCGCGCAAAGCGGGCGTCAAGCCGATCGTGGGCTGCGACGTCTGGATCACCAACGACGCGGATCGCGACCGGCCGCATCGCGCGCTTCTCCTCGTGCGCTCGCGCGCGGGGTATCTCCGCCTGTCGGAGCTCCTGAGCCGCGCCTACCTCGAGAACCAGCACCGCGGCCGCGCGGAGATCCGCAAGGCGTGGTTCGCCGCCGGCGGGGCGGACGGCCTCATCGCGCTCTCCGGCGCGATGACGGGCGACGCGGGAACGGCGCTCCTTGCCGGCAACGCCGCGGCCGCGGAGAAGCTCGCCGCGGAGTGGGCGGCGCTCTTCCCGGACGCGTACTACGTCGAGCTGCAGCGGGCCGGCCACCCGCAGACCGAGCAGTACATCGACGCCGCGGTGCGCCTCGCCGGGCGGCTCGGGCTCCCCGCGGTGGCGACGCACCCGGTGCAGTTCCTGCGGCCGGAGGACTACAAGGCGCACGAGGCGCGCGTCTGCATCGCCGAGGGGTACGTGCTCGCCGACCGGCGGCGGCCGCGGTCGTTCACGCCCGAGAGCTACTTTCGCACGCAGGCCGAGATGGCGCGGGCGTTCGCCGATCTGCCGGAAGCGCTCGCCAACTCGGTCGAGATCGCGCGGCGGTGCAACCTCTCACTCGAGCTCGGGCGCTCGCGCCTGCCGGAGTTCCCGACCCCGCCCGGCGTGACCCTGGAGGACCACCTCGCCGCGAGCGCGGAGGCGGGCCTCGGCCGGCGGCTCGCGAGCCTCTACCCGGACGCGGCGCTGCGCGCGCAGGCGGCGCCGCGCTATCGCGACCGGCTCGCGTTCGAGACGAAGACCATCGTGCAGATGGGCTTTGCCGGCTACTTCCTCATCGTCGCCGACTTCATCGGCTGGGCGAGATCGAACGGCGTGCCGGTCGGGCCGGGGCGCGGGTCGGGCGCGGGGTCGCTCGTCGCCTACTCGCTCGGCATCACCGATCTCGACCCGCTCCGCTACGACCTCCTCTTCGAGCGCTTCCTCAACCCCGAGCGCGTCTCGATGCCCGACTTCGACATCGACTTCTGCCAGGACGGCCGCGACCGGGTCATCGGCTACGTCAAGCAGAAGTACGGCACCGAGTCGGTGTCGCAGATCGCGACCTTCGGCACGATGGCGGCGAAGGCGGTCGTGCGCGACGTCGGTCGGGTGATGGAGTGGACCTACACCCGCGCCGACGAGCTGGCGAAGCTGATCCCGTTCCAGCCGGGCAAGCTCATCACCCTGAAGGCCGCGCGCGAGCTGGAGCCGCGCCTCAAGGAGCGCGAGGACACCGAGGAGGAGACGCGCGAGCTGCTCGCGCTCGCCGGGGACCTCGAAGGGCTCACGCGCAACGTCGGCATGCACGCCGGCGGGGTGCTGATCGCGCCGGGGAGGATCACCGAGTTCTGCCCGGTCTACGCCGCGCACGGCTCGGAAGCGGTCGTGTCGCAGCTCGACATGAAGGGCGTCGAGGCGGTGGGCCTCGTCAAGTTCGACTTCCTCGGCCTGACCACGCTCACGATCCTCGACTGGACGATCCGCTACGTGAAGCGGCTCGACCCGTCGGCGGCGCCCGCGCTCGAGACCCTGCCGCTCGACGACCGCGACACCTACCGCGTGTTCCAGGCCGCCAACGCGACCGCGGTGTTCCAGTTCGAGTCGCGCGGCATGCGCGACCTCCTCAAGCGCGCGCGGCCCGACCGGTTCGAGGACCTGATCGCGCTCGTCGCGCTCTACCGGCCGGGGCCGATGGACCTCATCCCGGACTTCGTCGAGCGCAAGCACGGCCGGAGCCGCGTCGAGTACCTCGACCCGCGGCTCGAATCGATCCTCGGGCCGACCTACGGCGTGATGGTCTACCAGGAGCAGGTGATGCAGATCGCGCAGGTGATCGGCGGCTACTCGCTCGGCAGTGCCGATCTCCTGCGCCGCGCGATGGGCAAGAAGCTGCCCGAGGAGATGGCCCGGCACCGCGACACCTTCGTCGCCGGCGCGACCGCGAACGGCCTCACGCCGCGCAAGGCGAACGAGCTCTTCGACCTGATGGAGAAGTTCGCCGGCTACGGCTTCAACAAGTCGCACGCGGCGGCATACGCGCTCGTCGCCTACCAGACCGCGTACATGAAGGCGCACCACCCGGCGGCGTTCATGGCGGCGAACCTGTCGGCGCTGATGGACGACACCGACAAGGTGCAGCAGTTTCACCAGGACGCCGTCGCGAACGGGCTCGCGCTGCTGCCGCCGGACGTGAACACCGGCGAGTACCGCTTCGTGCCGGTGGACGGGCGCTCGATCCGGTACGGCCTCGGCGCGGTGAAGGGCACTGGCGAGTCGGCGGTCGCCGCGATCCTGAGAGCGCGCGCCGAAGGCGGGCCGTTCGCCGACCTCTTCGACTTCTGCGAGCGCATCGACCGGCGGATCGTCAACCGGCGCTCGGTCGAGGCGCTGGTGCGCGCCGGCGCGTTCGACGCGCTCGACGACCACCGCGCGCGCCTCCTCGCCTCGGTCGGCATCGCGCTCGAGGCGGCCGAGCAGCGCGCGCGCGACGCCCAGCAGTCGAGCCTCTTCGGCGAGGCCGCGGCGCGCGCGCGCACCCGCTACGTGGAAGTGCCGCGCTGGACCGAGGCGCAGCGGCTCGCCGAGGAGAAGGTCGCGCTCGGCCTGTACCTCTCCGGCCATCCGTTCGCCGCGTACCGGCGCGAGTTCGCGCCGTTCGTTCGTGCCTCGCTCGCCGAGCTTGCGCCCCGGAACGAGCCGCAGCTCCTCGCCGGGATGGTCGCCGGCGCGCGCACCGCGATGACCCGCCGCGGCAAGATGGCCGCCGTCACCCTGGACGACGGCACCGCGCAGATCGAGGTGTCGGTCTACAACGAGCTGTGGGAAGCGCACCGCGACCTCATCCGGGAGGACCGGCCGCTGGTCGTGCAGGGCAAGGTCGCGAAGGACGAGTTCACCGGCGGCTTCCGCGTCGTCGCCGACAAGCTGTACGACCTCGCGGCGGCGCGCGCCCGGTACGCGCGCGCGATCCGGCTGTCGCTCAACGGCGCCGCGTCGGCCGACCGCGCGGCGGCGGCGCGGAGGCTCAAGGAGGTGCTCGCGCCGTACCGCAACGGGAGCTGCGCGGTGTGCGTGTGCTACGCGAACGCCGGCGCGATCGCCGAGCTGCGGCTCGGCGACGAGTGGCGCGTGAGCCCGGAGGATGCGCTCATCGCGGCGCTCGGGGAGTGGCTCGCGCCGGAGAACGTGGAAGTGGTTTACGCGTAGCGGTCGATCCGGCGGCGATCGAGCCGGATGGATGCTGCCGGGACTGCTGCGGCGCAAGGGGCCACGGCGGCTGCGCGGCGCGACCGCTACGACCGGTCGGTGCGCGAGTCGTCGTTCCGGATGGCGACCAGCGCCTTGACCATTCCCCGGACCTCGGCGAGATCCCGCTGCTGGTCGAGCAGGATCGTCTGCATGCGCTCGAGGACCCGGTCCTGCTGCAGCAGCTTTTCCTTCAGCTGGGTGACCCCGGAAAGCCGGTCGAGGATGTCGGTGACGAGGCTCACTTCGATTGCCCGCCGCGCAGCTGCCCGATTTCCTTGAAGAACCGCCGCGCACGGGCATTCGCGCGGTCCAGGTTCGCGTTCATCTCCCCGATCTCCGATTCCGCCCGGCGCGTCGCGTCGTCCAGGAGCCGCAGGTCTTCGACGGAGACGCCCGCGAGATAGGCATCGATCGCGCTGCGCACTTCGGCCGAAAGGTTGGTGCCCCGCGCCTTCGCCCTGCGAGCGAGGGCCTCCTTCTGCTTGCGTTCCAGGTAGACGTTGGTGAGGGTCAGGGTTGCCATGGGTGCCTCGGGTGCCTCGGGTGCCTCGGGTGCCTCGGCCGGTCGGGTAAGCGTGTGGCCATTATATAACATGTAATACGGACGCCGCCGCTGCCGTCGGCTGCGAACAGCAGCGCGAGGGCCGGCGCAATCGACGCCGGCCCGGTGCCGTGGGTCGTGCTCAAGCCGTCGGCAGCCAGTCGAACCGGCTGAACGCGCCCGCCGCATCTGCGACGGCGACACCGGTGACCTGCGCCCCCGGCGGCCCCCTGCGCGCCCACTCGACGATCGCCGTCACCGCCGCCGGTCCGCCGTCGACGACGGCCTCGACCGAGCCGTCGCGGCGGTTCCGCACCCAGCCGGTCACGCCCAGGCGCCGCGCCTCGTCGATCATCGACGCGCGGTAGCCCACGCCCTGCACCCGGCCGGAGATGGTGAGATGCTTCGCCACGACCGCGATTTCGACGCCCGCGGGGCGGGATTGTCAACCGCGGATCAACGAGGAGGCCGGACATGAAGACGTTGCAGATCATCGCCGCTGCCGCCGCGCTCGCGCTCGCCGGCGCCGCGACCGCGCAGGACAAGGTCATCTACCACTTCGACAGCGGTCTCGCGCAGGCGACCAAGGGCCTGCGCAACGTCCGCAATCACCTCGAGGTGGACCCGAAGGCGAAGATCGTCGTCGTCGCGCACGCCGACGGGGTCGACTTCCTGATGACCGGCGCGCAGGACGCGAACAAGAATCCCTACAACGTGACGGTCGAGTCGCTGAAGGCGCAGGGCGTCACGTTCGAGGTCTGCCAGATCACGCTGCGCAACCGCAAGCTCGACACGAAGCAGTTCATCCCCGAGGTCGATTTCACACCCTCGGGCGTGCAGCGGATCACGCAACTCCAGCAGCGGGAAGGCTACGCGTACCTGAAGCCCTGATTCGTCATGCCTGCGAAAGCCGGCCGTCCCTGGGCCCCGCTTTGCGCCGGAGGTGACCGCTAGCCCGCGAACGCCGCCCGCCCCGCGTCGCTCCGCAGGGTGACGAGCGTGGCGGCGCAGAGCGCGATCACCGGGATCAGCACCACGAGCAGGCCGGAGATCGCGCCGATCCAGTTCACGCGCTCCTCGGGCGGCTGGCGCCGGTATGCGCTGAGCCGCGTCGCGGCCGACAGCAGCGTGAGCGCGATCAGCGTCCAGCAGAAGAATTCCAGCAGATCGCGGCCCCACGGCCGGAGCTGCACGACCCCGATGCCGCCGGCGAGCCCGAGGATCCAGATCCCGAAGAGCGCCATGTCGTTCCACGCCGCCGCGGCAAGCAGGCTGCGTTGACGCTCTCCGGCGCGGTGCATCGCCACGATCAGCAGCGCCCCCACGACCAGCGCGACCACGCTGAGGATCGTGAAGAGCCAGCCGACGACCGGCAGGGGGAGCGCGAGGTCCACCGCGGCCGCCGCTCAGGACTGGCGCGACCGCGTGGCGATCGCGGTCAGGATGCCCTGCATGAGCGCGGTCGGCGTCGGCGGGCAGCCCGGCACCGCGACGTCGACCGGGATCACGTTCGCCACCCGGCCGCAGCTCGCGTAGCTCTCGCCGAAGACCCCGCCGGTCGAGCCGCAGTCGCCGACCGCGACGACGAGCTTCGGGTCGGGGACCGCGTCGTAGGTGCGCTTGAGCGCGGTCTCCATGTTGCGCGACACCGGCCCGGTGACGAGCAGCATGTCGGCGTGGCGCGGGCTCGCGACGAAGCGGATCCCGAGCCCCTCGAGGTTGTAGTGCGGGGTCGTCAGCATGTGGATCTCGAGCTCGCAGCCGTTGCACGAGCCGGCGTCGACGTGGCGGATCGCGAGCGCGCCGCCGAAGAGCGCGAGCACTTCGTTCGCGAGCCGCTGCTCGACCACGCGGAGCGTCGGGTCGGGGCGCGGCGGCGGCTCGCTCACGATGCCGGTGACCGCGATCTGCCGCAGGAGCTTGAGCATCTACAGGTCCTGTCCGCTGTACGAGAGGTTGAACGACTTGTTGATGAGCGGGAAGTCGGGAACGATGTTGCCGATCACCGCGTGCTCGAGCGCCGGCCAGTTCTGCCACGACGGGTCGTGCGCGTGGCAGCGGCGGATCGTCCCGCCGTCGGACTCGAGCGCGACCACGACCTCGCCGCGCCAGCCCTCGACCCGGCCGAGGCCCCGGCCGCGCCCGCCGACGGTCGCGAACGGCGTCGCGATCTCGCCGAGCGGCACGCCCTCCACGATCGCCTCGAGCAGGCGCAGCGACTCGGCGATCTCGTCGAAGCGCACCGCGACCCGCGCGGCCACGTCACCGGCCGTCTGCGTCTGCAGCGCCACGCCGAGCCGGTCGTACGGCTCGTGGCCGGGGGCGACCCTGGCATCGAGCGGGAGGCCGCTCGCGCGCGCCGCGAGCCCGACGACCCCGAGGAGCCGCGCGGTCTCCGGCGCGAGGCGGCCGCAGGTGAGGAACCGGTCCTGCAGCCCGGCGTGGTCGTCGTAGAGGTCGCGCAGCACCCGCACCTCGCGCGCGAGCGCCGCACACTGCGCGGCGATCTCGTCGCAGCCGTGACGGCCGATGTTGCGCTCGACCCCGCCCGGGATCACGTAGTCCATCAGGTAGCGGTGGCCGAAGAGCCGCGCGTTGAGCCGCAGCCACTCCTCCTTCAGCCGCATGAACTGCGCGAGCCCGAACGCGAGCCCGCCGTCGTTGCCGAGGTAGCCGAGGTCGCCGAGGTGGTTCGCCACCCGCTCGCGCTCGAGCGCGGCCGCGCGCAGCCACAGCGCGCGCGGCGGCGGCGCGACCCCGGCGAGCCCCTCGACCGCCATCGCGTACGCCCAGGCGTACGCGACGGTGCTGTCGCCGGAGATGCGCCCGGCGAGGCGGCTGCCGGCGACGAGGTCGCGGCTCTCGAACAGCTTGTCGACCGCCTTGTGGACGTAGCCGAGGCGCTCCTCGAGCCGGAGCACCTTCTCGCCGACCACCGAGAAGCGGAAGTGGCCGGGCTCGATCGTGCCGGCGTGCACCGGCCCGACCGGGATCTCGTGCACGCCCTCGCCGGCGACCTGGACGAAGCGGTACTGCTCGACGTCGTTGCCGTACCAGTTCTCGAGGCCGAAGTCGCGCCGCAGCGGGTAGACGTCGGCGGGCCAGGCGGCGTGGCGCAACCACTGCCGCTGGTCGGCGGCGCCCGAGCGGATGCCGACGAGGTCGTAGGCGGCGCGCTGCATCCGGTTCGCGCAGGCGAACACGTCGGCGAGGTCGGGGTAGTCGGGCCGGCCGGCGGGAAGCGGCACCGCGAGCCAGAGCGTCGCGTCGTCCACGACGAGGGCGAGGTGGAGCGCGAACCCCTCGCCGCGGTCGCGCTCGTCGGCGCCCCACAGCGCGGCGAGCCGGCCGCCCTTCGCCGCCACGCCGACGGCGATCTCGCGCAGCCGCTCGACCCCGGCGCGCGCGTGCCAGGCGGGGAGCGCCGCGCGGAGCGGCGCGGGCTGGAGCCCGAGCGAATCGAAGGCCGGGGGCGCGTGCACGGTCAGCCGATCAGGCGCGCTGCCTCGCGGTACCAGTCGGCGAGGTAGGGCGGCACGTAGAGCCCGAGCGAGAGCACGAGCGCGTAGTGGACGAACACCGGCGCGAGCGCCGGCCGGTAGGGGAGCTGCACCGGGGCGAACCTCCCCTCCGGGTCGCCGAACACCATCGGCTGGATCTGCCGGAACACCGCGGCGAAGCCGACGCCGAGCGCGACGAGGAGGAGCGGCGTCGCCCACGGCTGCTGGCGCATCGCGCTCGTGAGGATCAGGAACTCGCTCGCGAAGACGCCGAACGGCGGCAGGCCGAGGATCGCGATCGTGCCGATCATGAGGCCCCAGCCGACGGTCGGGCTCACGCGCGCGAGGCCGCGGATGTCGGCCATCACCTGGGTGCCGGTCTTCTGCACCGCGTGGCCGACGGCGAAGAAGATCGCGCTCTTGGTGAGCGAGTGCACCGTCATGTGCAGGAGCCCCGCGAAGCTCGCGACCGGGCCGCCCATGCCGAACGCGAACGTGATGAGCCCCATGTGCTCGATCGAGGAATAGGCGAACAGGCGCTTGATGTCGCGCTGGCGCAAGAGGAAGAACGCTGCGGTCACCACCGAGGCGATGCCGAACCCCATCATGAGCTGGCCGGCGAACGGCGTGCCGAGCGCGCCGTCGGCGAGCACCTTGCAGCGCACGAGCGCGTAGAGCGCGACGTTGAGGAGCAACCCCGAGAGCACCGCCGACACCGGCGTCGGGCCTTCGGCGTGCGCGTCGGGCAGCCAGTTGTGGAGCGGCACCAGCCCGACCTTGGTGCCGTAGCCCACGAGCAGGAACACGAACGCGATCGACAGCACCGTCGGCTCGAGCTGCGAGCGCACGCCGGCGAGGTGGGTCCACAGCAGCGCCTCGATGCCGCCGCCGAGGATCTTCTGCGCGGCCATGTAGAGGAGGATCGTGCCGAAGAGCGCCTGCGCGATCCCGACGCCGCACAGGATGAAGTACTTCCACGCCGCCTCGAGGCTCGCCGGCGTGCGGTAGAGGCTGATGAGCAGCACGGTCGTCAGCGTGGCCGCCTCGGTGGCGACCCACACGATCCCCATGTTGTTGGTGAGCAGCACGAGCAGCATCGTGAAGACGAAGAGCTGGTACATGCTGTGGTAGAGCCGCAGCCGGCCCGGCGTGATGCGGCCGTGGTCCTCCTCGACCCGCATGTACGGCCGCGAGAACATCGCGGTGGTCAGCGCGACGAACGCGGTGAGCGCCACCAGGAACACGTTCAGCGGATCGACGAAGAACTGCTCGCGGAAGGCGAGGAACGGCCCGGTGCGCACGACGCGCGCGGTGAGCGTCCCCGCGGCGACGAACGTGCCGATCGAGAGCGCGACGTTCGCTTCCGGCGCCCAGCGCCGGTCGCCGACGAGCGCGAGGAGCGCGCCGCCGGCGAGCGGGATCGCGAGCACCGCGAGAATCTCCCAGCTCACGCCTTGCCCCCTGCGCAAGCGCGTTCCCGCTTCATTCTTCCTTCAGCTGCTCGAGGTGGTGGATGTCGAGCGAGTCGAACCGCTCGCGGATCTGGAAGAAGAACACGCCCAGAATGACGACGCCGACCAGCACGTCGAGCGCGATCCCGAGCTCGACCACCATCGGCATGCCGTAGGTCGCGGCGGTGGCGGCGAAGAAGAGGCTGTTCTCCATCGCGAGGAAGCCGATGAGCTGCGGCACCGCCTTCGAGCGGGTGATCATCATCAGGAAGGCGAGCAGCACCGAGGCGAGCGCGATCCCGAGCGTGCCGCGGGTCACCGTGCCGGCGAGCTCCGACACCGGCTGGGCGAGGTTGAACGCGAGGATCACCAGCACCAGGCCGACGAGCATCGTGGTCGGGATGTTGATCAGCGTCTCGACGTCCCACTTCACCTGGAGCCGGCGGATCAGGCGGTGCAGGATCCAGGGCACCAGCAGCACCTTGAGCGCCAGCGTCAGCCCGGCCGACCAGTAGAGATGCGTCTGCCCGGTCGCCCAGGCGACGAACGCGGTCGACAGGGCGAGCACCAGCCCCTGCGCGGCGAAGAGGTCGATGAGCGAGAGGATGCGGCGCTGCGCGAGCATCGCGAACGACACGAGCAGCAGCACCGCCGCGAAGAGATTGATGATCTGGCCGACGAGCGCCGGGGTGAGGAGCGCGCTCACCGGACTGCCCTCGCGCTTACCCGCGCTCGGGGTTCGCCCTTGGGACGGCCCGGCGGGCTCACGCTGCCTCGAGGAAAGTGTGCACGAGGAGCGCGAGCACCGCGAGCATGAACGCGGTGCCGAGGAACTCCGGGGCGCGGAAGATGCGCATCTTCGCCGACACCGTCTCGATGAGGGCGAGGAGGGCACCGCCGATCGCGAGCTTCGCGACGAGCGCCGGCAGCGCGTAGAGGAGCCCGAGCGCCTCGCCGCCGCGCGCGATGCCGAACGGGAAGAAGAGCGCGATGCCGATGCACGAGTAGACGAAGAGCTTCAGCGCCGCGGCCCACTCGACGAGCGCGAGGTGGCGCCCGGAGTACTCGAGCACCATCGCCTCGTGGATCATCGTCAGCTCGAGGTGGGTCGCCGGGTTGTCGACCGGGATGCGCGCGTTCTCGGCGAGCGAGACCATGGTGAACGCGACGCCGGCGAAGGCGAGGCTCGGGTAGATCGCGAGCTCGCGCTGCGACAGCGTCTCGACGGCGGTGGCGAGCGAGGTGGTCTGGCTGATCAGCGCGGCGGTGAAGAGCACCATCAGGAGCGCGGGCTCGGCGAGGAAGCCGATCAGCATCTCGCGCCGCGCGCCGAGCGAGCCGAACGCGGTGCCGATGTCCATCGCGGCGAGCGCGAGGGCCACCCGCGCGAGCGCGAGGATGCCGACGAGCGCGATCGCGTCGGCGGCGGGCGCGTAGGGGAGGTCGGTGCCGAGCGTCGGCACGATCGCCGCAGCCATGCACATCGCGCCGAAGAGGACGTACGGCACGACGCGGAAGAGGGGCGATGCGCCGTGCGCGACGATCGCGTCCTTGACCAGGAGCTTCCGCAGCACGCGGTAGGGCAGGAGCACGCCGGGGCCGCCTTTCCCCTGCAGCCAGGCGCGGCACTGGTTGACCCAGCCGAGGAGGAGCGGCGCGAGCAGCACCGCGAGCACGAGCTCGGTGGCTTGCGCGATCGCGCCGGCCCAGGAGAAGCTCATTGGCTTACCCTCGCCGAAGTGGCTCGGGGTTCGCCGAAGACGGGGGAGGGGCCCTGTCGTCCCTCCCGGGGGCGGCCCGGCGCGCTCATCGGCTTACCCTCGCCGAAGCGGCTCGGGGTTCGCCGAAGACGGGGGAGGGGCCCTGTCGTCCCTCCCGGGGGCGGCCCGGCGCGCTCATCGTGCGCTCATCGGACGAGGAACAGCAGCACGAGCAGCGTCGCGAAGCTGTACATGAGGTAGACGGAGATGCGGCCGCGCTGGAGCACGGTCACGAGGCCGGTGATGCGCTCGACGGCGCGCGCGATCGGCAGGTAGACCGCGTACCAGAGCGGGTCCTCGACGCGCACGCGGTAGCGCGGCGCCGCGTCGCCCGGTGCGGGCAGCTCGCGCTCGGTGCGGAAGAACGGATCGAACACGACCCGCACCGGCTGGCCGAAGCCCTCGGCGGTGTCCTGCATCCGGGCGTTGAGGAGCAGGAAGCCGCAGTCCCACGGCGGCGCGCGGCGGATGCGGCCGTGGTAGAAGCGGTGCACCGCGAACCACGCCGCGGCCGTGACCACGACGAGGCCGACGAGGAAGAGGAGCGGCGAGTAGCTCGCGCGCTGCGGATCGATCGGCGCGAGGAAGATCCAGCCGCCGCGGGCGGTCGCGGCCGAGAGCGTCGCGCCGACGAGCGGGCCGGTCACGCGCTCGAGCAGTCCCACGATCTGCACCGGGAAGATGCCGAGCGCGACGCAGCCGGCGGCGAGCCAGGCGAGGCCGATCCGCTCCCAGAGGCCGGCGTCGTGCGCGTCGGCGAGCTTCGCCTCGCGCGGCTGGCCGAGGAACACGATGCCGTAGAACTTCACCATCACGTAGGCGGAGAGCGCGGCGGCGAGCGCGATCGCCGCCGCCGCGACCGGGACGAGCATGTTGAGGTAGCCGTCGGGCAGCCCGGGCGTGAAGAGGAACGCCTGCAGCAGCAGCCACTCGGAGACGAAGCCGTTGAGCGGCGGCAGCCCGGCGGTCGCGGCCGCGCCGACGAGCGCGAGCCACGCTACCCAGGGCATGCGGTGGATGAGCCCGCCCAGGCGCCCGAGCGCGCGCTCGCGCGTCGCGTGGAGAACGGAGCCGGTGGCGAGGAAGAGGAGGCTCTTGAAGTACGCGTGGTTGAGGCAGTGGTAGAGCGTCGCGGTCAGCGCGAGCGCGGCGAGCGCGGCCATCTGGTAGGCGGCGAAGGTCACGGTGAGCCCGAAGCCGGCCACCGCGATGCCGATGTTCTCGATCGACGAGTAGGCGAGGAGGCGCTTCATGTCGCCCTGCACCGCGCTGAACACCACGCCGAAGAGCGCGGTCGCGAGGCCGACCGCGAGCGCGATCGCGCCCCACCACCAGACCTGGACGTGGAGGAGGTCGAAGGTGACGCGGAGCATTCCGTAGATCGCGGTCTTGAGCATCACCGCGCTCATCAGCGCCGACACCGGCGAGGGCGCGGCCGGGTGCGCCTCGGGCAGCCAGACGTGCAGCGGCACGATGCCCGCCTTGGCGCCGAAGCCGAAGAGCGCGAGCAGGAACGCCGCCGTCGCCCACCCGGGCGCGAGCGCGACGGCGCGCATCGCGTCGAAGGTGTAGTCGTGCGTGCCGCCCTGGAGCACGCCGAAGCAGAGCAGGATGCCGAGCGCGCCGACGTGCGCGATCAGGAGATAGAGATAGCCGGCGCGGCGGATCTCGGCGTGACGGTGGTCGCTCGTCACCAGGAAGAACGACGAGACCGCCATCGCCTCCCACGCGACCATGAACGCGTACGCGTCGTCGGCGACGAGCACGAACGCCATCGCGGCGAGGAAGACGTGGTACCAGAGGCACTGGACGCCCGGCGCGGTGCCTTCGCCGGGGCGGAGGTAGCCGGCGGCGAACACCGACACCCCGGCCGCGACCGCGCCGAGGAGGAGGAGGAAGAACGCCGACAGCGCGTCCATGCGGAAGTGGAACGGCAGGTCGGGCAGTCCGAGCGGGGCGACGTAGACGTGCGGCGGCGCCGCGATCCCCGCCAGCGCGACGCCGGCGAGCGCGAGCCCGAGGAGAGCGCCGAGCGGGAAGAGCAGCCGCGCGACGTAGCCGAGCGCGCGCGGCGCCGCGAGCCCGAGCACGGCGAGCGCGAGCCAGCCGAGCGCGATCGCGAGGGTGAGGTCGAGCGGCGAGCGGGGCATCGCTAGCCGAAGGCGATCAGGGCCGCGACGAGCGCCGCGACCGCGACCGCGGCCCAGACGATCCAGCCGCGGCGCGCCGCGCGCGGCGCCGGGCGCAGCGCCACGGTGCGCTTGTGCGCGACGGCTGGCGGCGGCTCGCTCGCGGCGGCGGCGAGCGCCGCGCGGTCCAGGCGAACGGTCTGCTCGATCGCCTCGCCGGCGCCGGCCGCGGCGAGGCGCTGGAGCGCCGCGGTCGAGTCGAACCGGCGCGAGATCGCGAGGCGCGGCCCCGGGTCGGGACGCGGCGGCGGCCCGGCAGGCGGCGGCACGGCGGCCGGCGGCGCCGTCCGCACGCGCGCGCCGCCGGCGCCCGGCAGCGAGAAGGCGCCGAGCGGCAGCGTCTGCGTCGTGTCCTCGTCGTCCCCGGCCGGCGGCGCCGCGGCGGCCATCTCCGCGCTGCACGCACGCAGATCGGCGGCGAGCTCGCGCGCGTCCTGGTAGCGTCCCGCGGGATCCTTGGCGAGCGCCCGGGCGAGGACGAAATCGAGCATGGTCGGCAGTCGCGCGCTCACCGCGCTCGGCGCGGGCGGCGCGGCGTTCACGATCTGGTACATGATCTGCGTGATGTCGTCGCCGGCGAACGGCGCGGTGCCGACGGTCGCCTCGTAGATCACGACGCCGAGCGCGAAGAGGTCGCAGCGGTGGTCGACGGAGGCGCCGAGCAGCTGCTCCGGCGCCATGTACTTCGGCGAGCCGAGCAGCATGCCGGTCTGGGTCTTCACCTCGGAGGAGCGCATCCGCGCGATGCCGAAGTCCATGATCTTCGCCGGCCCGCCGCGCGCCACCATGATGTTCGCCGGCTTGACGTCGCGGTGGATCACGCCGCGCTCGTGCGCGTACGCGAGGCCGTCGGCAACCTGGGCACAGAGCTCGATCGCGTCTTGCGGCGCGACCAGGCGGCTCGCGAGCAGGCTCCCCAGCTCGGAGCCGGCGACGAACTCCATCGCCATGTAGACGACGTCGCCGGCGCGGCCGATGTCGTAGATGGTGACGATGTTCGGGTGGCTGAGCCCGCCGGCCGCCCGCGCCTCCTGGTAGAAGCGCCTCTCGTAGTCCGCGCGCTCCTCGGGGTCGGCCGCGATGTTGATCGTCTTGATCGCCACCGTGCGGTTGAGCATCGGGTCCTCGGCCCGGTAGACGACCCCCATCGCCCCGCGGCCGAGCTCGCCGAGGAGGGTGTAGCGGCCGAGGGTCGGCGCGTCGCTCATCGAACTGCTCACTGGAATCCCGCCTGCTTGCGGAAGTCGTTCCACATCCGCCGCACGCGCGAGGGCTGCTCCGGCGGCTGCTTCGGCGGCGGCGAGCGCTGCGGCTTCGGCGGCGCGGCGGCGGGCGTCGCGAACGAGTGGCGCACCGCCAGCTCCTCGCCCGGGTCGAGCTCGACCTCGAGCGCGACCGGCGGCTGCGGCGGATGGCGGATCTCGATCCGGCGCTTCCCCGCCGGCACTTCGATGCGCGTGAGCGGCGGCGTCCGGCCGCGCGGCGTGCCGTCGATCACGACCTCGCCCCAGGGCTCGATCGCGAGCACGACGACCCCCGGCCGCCGTGCGGCCTGCACGCGCTCGCGCGCGATCCGCACCGCGACGCCGGCGGCGAGCAGGCCGGCGATCGCTGCGAGCGCGACCAGCAGGCCGCGCCGGCGCGGTGCGGCCGGCGCGTCGAGCGCGGCCGCGGCGTCGCTCGCGCCGCCCTCGAAGGAGTACAGCTCGTGCCGGCGCAGGCCGGCGTCGGTCTGCGTCCCGGCCGCCTGCAGGCGCTCGGCGCGCTCGTCCGGCCCGAGCGCGTCGCGGAACGCGCGCGAGACGAGGATCCGCCCGGGCGCGGAGAAGCCCGTGACCGCCGCGCCGGTCGCGACGGCGTCGCCGGCGAGGCAGGGCTCGCCGCGCTCGCCGGTCGCGATGCGCACCGGGCCGTGATCGACGCCGATCGCGACCTCGAACGGCTCGCCGCCCTCGCCGCGCGCGAGGCGGCGGACGCGGCGCGCCGCGAGCAGCGCCTCGGCCGGCGCCGCGAGCACCGCGATCGCGAGGCCGTCGGGTGCGTCGGCGACGACGCGGTCGCCGTCCGCGAGCGGCGCGATCGAGCGCGCGACCGCGGCGTCGAGGCGGCCGCGCAGGCTCGCCTGCTCGGCGGCGGGCTTCCGCGCGAACCCGGGGAGGCCTAGAAAGACCAGGCTCGCGTGCGCGGCGTTCCCGGCGGGCGCTGGCATGGCGGCGAGGGACGCTCGGTCGGCCGGGCTACTCGACACGCATGCCGGCTACTTGACGCGCATGCCGGGCTGCGCGCCGGAGTCGGGCGCGAGCAGGTAGACGCCGGGACCCTCGTCCGAGCCCGCCTTGTCGGGCGATTTCCCTGCGCCCGCCTTGCCGGGCGACTCCCACGACGCGGCGAGCACCATGCCTTCCGAGGTGCCGAAGCGCATCTTGCGCGGCGCGAGGTTGGCGACGACCACGGTGAGCCGGCCGACGAGCGCCGCCGGGTCGTAGGCCGCCTTGATGCCGGCGAAGAGCGTCCGCGTCTCGCCGCCGAGATCGACGGTGAGCTTCACCAGCTTATCGGCGCCCTCCACATGGTCGGCGGCAACGATCTTCGCGACGCGGAGGTCCACCCTGGCGAAGTCGTCGATCGAGATCCTGCCCTCCGCCGCGGGGGCGGCAGGCGGCGGCGCGGGCGTGGTCACGGCGGCGGTCTCCCGGTTCGCTTCGACGAGCGCCTCGACCTGCTTGGGGTCGATGCGCGTCATGAGGTGCTTGTAGGCGTTGATCCGATGGCCCGCCGGCAGGTGCCGGCCGGCGTCCTGCCAGCGGAGCGGCGCGACGTTCAGGAACTCCTCCACGGTCGCCGCAACGCGCGGGAGGACCGGCTTGAGGTAGAGCGTGAGCTCGCGAAAGAGCGCGAGCGCGGTCGAGCACACCGAATGCAGGGCGGCGCCATTCGCCGGGTCCTTCGCGAGCTCCCACGGCCGGTTCCGGTCGACGTACTGGTTGGCGGCGTCGGCGAGCTGCATGATCCGACGGAGCGCCTTGCCGAACTCGCGCGCCGCGTAGTCCGCGCCGATCTCCGCCGCCGCCGCCGCGAACTCGGCTTCCAGCCCGGGCGGGAACTCGGGCGCCGCGAGCGCGCCGTCGAACCGCTTGACGAGGAAGCCGGCGCACCGGCTCGCGATGTTGACGTACTTGCCGACGAGGTCGGAGTTGACGCGAGCGACGAAGTCTTCGGGGTTGAAGTCGACGTCCTCGACGGCGGCGTTCAGCTTGGCGGCGATGTAGTAGCGCAGCCACTCCGGGTCCATGCCGAGCTCGAGATAGCGCAGCGGGCTCACGCCGGTGCCGCGCGACTTCGACATCTTCTCGCCGGTGAAGGTGATGAAGCCGTGCACGTACACGTCGTCGGGCACGCGGTAGGGCGGGCCGGCGAACTGCAGCATCGCCGGCCAGAAGAGCGTGTGGAAGTAGATGATGTCCTTGCCGATGAAGTGGATCTGCTCGGTGTCCGGGGCGGCGAGGAACTCCGCGAACGTCCGCGGCTCGCCGTTCGCGCGCGCCTTGCCCGAGTCGAAGTAGTGCTTGAGCGAGGCGAGGTAGCCGATCGGGGCGTCGAGCCAGACGTAGAAGTACTTGCCGGGCGCGTCCGGGATCGGGATGCCGAAGTAGGGCTCGTCGCGCGAGATGTCCCAGTCGGCGAGCGCCTTGTCGCCCTCGCCTTCGAGCCACTCTCTCGCCTTGTTCGCGACCTGCGGCTGCAGCCGGCCGGGCGCTTGCGTCCAGGCCTTCAGGAACGCGACGCACTGCGGGTCGGAGAGCCGGAAGAAGTAGTGCTCGGACGATTTCAGCACCGGGGTCGCGCCGGAGAGCGTCGAGTAGGGATTCCTGAGGTCGGTCGGTGCGTAGACGCTCGAGCAGTTCTCGCACGCGTCCCCGTACTGGTCCTGCGCGCCGCACACCGGGCACTCGCCCTTGATGTAGCGGTCGGCGAGGAACATCCCCTTCACCGGGTCGAAGAGCTGCTCGATCGTGCGGGAATAGACCAGCCCGGCGGCCTGCAGCCGGCGGTAGATGTCCTGCGACAGCGCGACGTTCTCGGGCGAGTCGGTCGAGTGCCAGTGGTCGAACGAGATGTGGAAGCCTTCGAGGTAGCGCGGCCGCTCGGCGGCGATGCGCGCCACCAGCGCCTGCGGCGTGACGCCCTCGGCCTCGGCCTTCAGCATGATCGGCGCGCCGTGCGCGTCGTCGGCGCCGACGAAGTGCACCTCGTTCCCGAGCATCCGCTGGAAGCGCACCCAGATGTCGGCCTGGATGTACTCCATGATGTGGCCGATGTGGAACGAGCCGTTGGCGTACGGCAGGGCGGTGGTGACGAAGAGGCGGCGCGGCATCGGCAGGAATCTTCTTGTAAGTCCCTGAGTTTAGCGTGGATAACCCGCCGAATCGACTCTGCTAGACTCACCCGCAACCCGGAGTGCTGCCATGCCCCCTACAGAACAGGACGTCCAGTCCGCGCTGAAAGAGATCGTCGACCCCAACACCGGCAAGGACCTCGTCGCGACGCGCGCGGCGCGGAACGTCAAGGTGTCGGGCGGCGACGTGAGCGTCGACATCGAGCTCGCCTACCCGGCGAAGACCCAGCTCGAGCCGATGAAGAAGGCGGTCGCGCAGAAGCTGCGCTCGCTCCCCGGCGTCGGCGCGGTGAACGTCAACGTGACCTCGCGCATCGTCCCGCACGCGGTCCAGCGCGGCGTGAAGCTCGTGCCCGGCGTGAAGAACATCATCGCGGTGGCCTCCGCCAAGGGCGGCGTCGGCAAGTCGACCACGGCGGTGAACCTCGCGCTCGCGCTGGTGGCCGAAGGCGCGACGGTCGGCGTGCTCGACGCCGACATCTACGGCCCGTCGCAGCCGATGATGCTCGGCATCACCGGCCGGCCCGAATCGAAGGACGGCAAGACGATCGAGCCGATGCTGGGCCACGGCGTGCAGGCGAGCTCGATCGGCTTTCTGATCGACGCCGACACCGCGATGGTCTGGCGCGGGCCGATGGTCACCCAGGCGCTCGAGCAGCTCCTCAAGGACACGCGCTGGCGCGACGTCGACTACCTGGTCATCGACCTCCCGCCGGGCACCGGCGACATCCAGCTCACGCTCGCGCAGAAGGTGCCGGTGACCGGCGCGGTGATCGTCACGACGCCGCAGGACATCGCGCTGATCGACGCCCGCAAGGGGCTCAAGATGTTCGAGAAGCTGCAGATCCCGATCCTCGGGATCGTCGAGAACATGGCGCTGCACGTCTGTTCGAAGTGCGGCCACGAGGAGGCGATCTTCGGCTCGGGCGGCGCGGCGCGGATGGGCAAGGATTACGGCGTCGAAGTGCTCGGGCAGTTGCCGCTCGACATCCGCATCCGCGAGCAGGCCGACTCGGGGCGGCCGACGGTGGTGGCCGATCCCGAGAGCCGGGCGGCGGAGATCTACCGCGCGATCGCGCGGCGGGTGGCGGTGAAGATCGGGGAGCTGCAGCGGGACATGAGCGGGAAATTCCCGAACATCGTCGTTCAGAACACTTGATCTGCAGGCGCCGAGCGGGCCGGTTGGAGCGGCGGCGCGCGCTCGGCCGCCGCACAACGTCGGCCTGGAGGTCGCAGGGATGCTCGGGCGCCATCGCTTCGTCGCCCCGTGAGTGAGCGGTTCCGGGTTCTCGTTCTCGGCGGGTATGGGCATTTCGGCGGACGCATCTCGCGTGCGCTCGCCTCCGATCCGATCCTTCACCTCACCGTCGCCGGGCGCAATGCGGCGCGCGCCGAATCGCTGGCGGGCGGACTCGGCGCCTCGGCGCGGGCGCTCGACCACCGCTCGGGCGAGTTTCCCCGCCGCCTCGCCGAGCTGCGGCCCGATCTCGTGATCCACGCCGCCGGCCCGTTCCAGGGGCAGGACTACGCGGTTGCGGCGGCTTGCATCGCGGCCGGCGTGCACTACGTCGATCTCGCCGACGGCCGGGCGTTCGTGAGCGGGATCGGGCGGCTCGACGCCGCGGCGCGGGAGCGGGGCGTCGCGGTCATCAGCGGCGCGAGCACGCTGCCGGCGGTCACGTCGGCGGTGGTCGATGCGCTGCGCGGCGAAGTCGGCGAGCTCGACTCGATCGAGATCACGATCGCGCCGGCGCAGCGGATCCCGCGCGGCGAGGCCACGCTCGCGAGCGTGCTCGGCTACTGCGGGCGGCCGATCCGGCGGCTCGAGCGCGGCCGCTGGCGCACGGTCCGCGGCTGGCAGGCGATCGGGACGCACGGCTACCGTTCGCTCGGCCTGCGCTGGCAGGCGGCGTGCGACGTGCCCGACCTCGAGCTCTTCCCGCAGCGCTATCCCGGCGTGAAGACGGTGCGGTTCGACGCGGCGCTCGAGCTGTGGCCGCTGCAGTGGGGCATGTGGCTGCTGGCCGCGGCGGCACGTGCGCGACTCGTGCGCGACTGGTCGCGCCATGCCGCCCGGCTCCAGCGCATCGCGGCGTACTGCGATCGCTGGGGATCGGACGTCGGCGGCATGCACGTCACGCTGCGCGGCTCGCGCGGGACGAGGGAGTGGGAGCTCGTCGCCCGCGCAGGGCACGGCCCGGAGATCCCGGCGATTCCCGCGATCCTTCTCGCCCGCAAGTTCGCCGCCGGTCGGCTCGACGCTCGCGGCGCGATGCCGTGCATGGGACTCTTCTCGCTCGCGGAGTTCCGGCATGCGGTCGCCGGCTTCGCGATCGACTCGACCGTGCGGGCGGGGCTGCCGCAATGAGCTTGTAGTAGCGGAGGCGCCGCGGTCCGGGCGCCCCCTCGGGTTGTGCGTGGCGTCAAACCCCGCGCGAGAGAACCTACCGCACCTTCACGCTCGCGGGATCAAACGGCCAGGGCGAAGAGTCGAGCTTGCGCGCGACCGTGAGGTCGGTCTTCTGCTCGATCGGTGACAGGCGCTGGGTCACCTTGTTCTCGAATGCGAACTTGGCCACGTCCTTGTAGCGCTCGAACTCGGCCGGCGTGAACGCGAGCCGGATGTCGGCGAAGCGTGGCGTCTTCCACGTGACGTCGAACGCGGAGGCGTACTCGATAACCGCAAGGTCGAGCCGGCGCGCCGCCTCAGGCTGCCGGAACCACTCGTTCGAGACCGGCTTGTTGCTCGCTGCGTACATGAGCGCTTCCTTGTGCGCCCTCAGGAAGCGCTCGGCTCCGTCCGGCGCGCTCTTGATGAAGTCGTCGCGCATCGCGATCACCATCGTGAGCGAGGTGTCGGCCTTCAGCTCGCGCGCGAAACCTTCGCGGATGAAAAGCTCGATCCAGGGGTCCCAGACGAACAGCGCCTCGATCCGGCCGGCGCGGATCGCGTCGGCGAGCTCCGAGAAGCCCATGTGCACCATCTCGACATCCTTGCCGGGCGTCAGGCCAGCGTCCTGCACCATATTGAGTGCGGAGCGGTAGATCGAACTGCCGAACGGCCCGTAGAGTTTCTTGCCCTTCAGGTCGGCGATGCTGTTGATGCCGCTCTTCGTCGAGGCGAGAACCGAGCCGCGGAACGTCGACTGTTTGCCGATCACGGTTACCGGCGCGCCGGCGGCGAGCAGCGAAACCGACGGCATGTCGCCGATGAAGCCGACGTCGATCGCGCCCGAGATCAGCGCTTCGTTGACGGCTGGCCCGAACGTGAACATCGTCATCTCGCCTTTCAGCCCGTTGCGCGTGAGGATGTCGGTACGCGCGAGCGTGTGAGCGATCTGTGCTTCCACGGTCGTAGTCGGCTGCCAGCCGATGCGGACGGTCTTCTCCTGGGCGGCTGCGCCGAGCGCGACCGCGACACCCGATAGAACAGCGGCGAAACGCAGCAATCGAGTCATGATCGAGCCTCCTTTGTCTCCTGCCAATCTGACTTCAGCGATTCCCAAAGTTCGTGGCCAGTCGACACGAACCAGGCATCCTTGCGCATCTCGGGCAGCCGCGGTCGCGGCAGCTCCACCTTCAGCTCGAGGCGAATGCGGCCGGGTCGCGGGCTCATCACGACGACCCGGTCGGCGAGGAAGATCGCCTCCTCGATCGAGTGCGTGACGAAGACGATCGTGCTTCCCGTCTCGCCGCTCAAACGCGCCACCTGCTCCTGCAGCAGCACGCGGGTCTGCGCGTCGAGCGCGCCGAACGGCTCGTCCATCAGCAGCACGCTCGGGTTCAGCACAAGCGCACGCGCGATTGCCGCGCGTTGCTTCATTCCGCCCGAGATCTCGTGCGGATAACGGTCCTCGAATCCCGCGAGGTCGACGCGGGCGAGCTGGTCGCGCGCCGTTGTCGCGCGCTCGAGCGGCGGGATCCCTTGTGCCTTCAACCCGAACTCGACGTTCTGCTGCAGCGTCATCCACGGAAACAGCGCGTAATCCTGGAACACCACTGTGCGGTCCCGGCTCGGCCGGACGACTGGCGCACCGCGGTGCAGCACGCGTCCCGAGGTAGGCGGGATGAAGCCCGCGATGATGTTGAGCAGTGTCGACTTGCCGCAGCCGCTGGGCCCGAGCAACGCCACGAACTCCTTCGCTTCGACCGAGAGGTCGATGTTCTCGAGTGCCACGACACCGGCTGGCTGGCCGCGCGCCGCGAAGCGCTTCGACACCGACTCGACTGCGATAGCGGCGCCGTTCGTGGTCACGAGCGGTAGGCTGCGGCCCAGCCGACCCAGCGGCGCTCGGCCCACTCCAATGCGATGCTCATCAGGAAGCCGATCAAGCCGATCGTCAACATCCCGGCCAGCACGTTCTGCGTCTGCAGCAACAGCCGATTCTGCTGGATCATGTAGCCGAGCCCGGACTGCGCCGCGATCAGCTCGGCGGCGACGACGCACATCCAGCCGACACCCAGCCCGATCCGCAGACCCGGCAGCACGATCGGCAGTGACGCGGGGATCAGCACGTCGCGCACCAGCAGGCCCGGTGTCGCACCGAGGCAAAGCGCAGCGTTGATCTGGGCGCGATCGATGTTGCGTACCGCCGTGTACGTGCTGATGAAGATCGGGAACACCGCACCGATGAACACCAGGAAGTAGCTCGGCGCGTTCCCTACGCCGAACCATAGGATTGCGAGCGGCGTCCAGGCAATCGGCGGGATCGGACGCAGCGCCTCGATCATCGGACGAACGATGTCGGAGATCCACCGTACCCAGCCGGTCAGCATCCCGAGTGCGACGCCGCAGACCGCGGCCAGCAGAAAACCGCCGAACACGCGCTGCAAGCTCGCGCCAACATGGGTCCAGAGCGACCCGTCGCGCGCCAAGTCGTACAACGCCGCCACGATCCGCGACGGTGCCGGCATCAGCAGGGGGTTCACCCATTCCAGCGAAGCGGCGAGCTGCCACGCGGCGAGGAACAGCCCGATCCCGGCGAACATGCGCAAGCGGGCCATCGTGGGCGGGTCACAGAAGCGAGGGAGGTCGCATCGGAGTGGCGCGCGCCCCCATTGCGGCGGGCGGAGCGACGGCTACCGTACCGGCGTCGTCGCACCGTTGTCAAGCAGAGGGGATAGGAATTTGAAACGCCATGTTCGCTCGTTTGGCGGGTACGGGTCCGGCGCAGATTCGCCCGTCTCAAGCGCGACGCTCCTCTTCGGCACCGGGCTCGGTTCGGTCTACTACCTCTGGACCGCGCACCGCGCCCGCGACGGTCGCGCTCGGCGCGGGCGCGTTCGCCGCGGTGCTCGGACTCTTCGCGCTGATGGTGGTGCGCCCGGGTCTGTAGAATCGCTCGCCGCTGACAACCTCCGGGAAACGCCCATGTCCGTCAAG